>Ga0209023_10000548_pt1 | contig 56438 bp, 71 predicted proteins | sample LakOneMetagenome_FD_187468 | JGI IMG/M metagenome (GOLD analysis project Ga0209023, IMG submission 187468) | Freshwater and sediment microbial communities from Lake Erie, Canada (SPAdes) (version 2) | ecosystem: Environmental > Aquatic > Freshwater > Lentic | place: Lake Erie, Canada... | reverse complement strand
GCACGCGTTCGAACACGTCGCCGAACAGGTTGAGCTGGCGGTAGGTGTCCGAGGTCGCGGCGCGCGCGCTCGATCCCATCAGCACAGCGCGGGGCTGGGTGATGGCGAGCGTCAATGCCGCGCCGGCGGCGGCGCTGAGGAGAATTACAGAAGTCTTGCGCATCATCCGCGAACCTTTTCGCCTTCATTTGCGGCCCACCATGGGCCTGGATCGATTGGAGTGCCGTCCTTACGGAACTCGACATAGAGCACGGGCTGACTCGCTGTAGTGGCGAGTATGGATGCAACCTGGGATGTCGACCCCATGGTCGCGACCGGCTCCCCCGTAAGTACAAACTGGCCGATGTTTACCGAAATGCGCTCCATCCCGGCGATCAGGACATGATACCCGCCCCCGGCATTCAGGATCAAGAGTTGTCCGTAGCTGCGGAAGGGTCCGGCGTAAACAACCCAACCGTCACACGGGGTTGTGACCTGTGCGCCGGCCCGGCTTGCCAAAGAAATGCCTTTTTCCACGCCGCCGGCGCCGTCGGAACCGCCAAAATCGCGAATCTTGGACCCGTTGACCGGGAAGGCCAGCAAGCCCTTGGCGGAGGCAAAGGCGATCGCAGGGCTCAGTCGCGCCGGATCCTTCAGCGCGCCCAGATTGGGCTTGCCGTTCGGGGCCGCGGGCGCTCCCTTCAGGCTGGCGGTCAAGGCGGCCTTGGCGGCGCTTTTGACGTCCTGCTCCATCTTGGCGATCAGGCCCTGCAGACTGTCGACCTGCCTGGATAGCGTGATGGCGCGCGCGCCTTCCGCCTCCATGTCCTTTTCGATCGCGCTCTGCTTGCGTTGCCGCTCGTCGACCAGCGCGGCGAGGCGGACCTGGTCGTCCTTTGACTTATCGCGATCGCGCGCCAGCGCGTCGCGTTCGGTGGCAATGGTCTTGCGCAGCGCCACCAGTTCGCCGAGATCGGTGGAGAGCTTTTCCGCGCGACCGCGCAGCTCGGGCACCACCGAACCGAGCAGCATTGCGGTGCGCAGCGATGTCAGCGCGTCTTCGGGGCGCACCAGCAACGCCGGCGGCGTGCGGCGGCCGGCGCGTTGCAGCGCCGCCAGCACCTCGACGATTTCGCTGCGGCGCGAATCCAGCGAGGCGCGGATCTGCTGCTCGCGGGCATCGAGCGGACGCAGCCGCGCCTCGGCGTCGACGATGCGGGTCTCGACGGTGCGCACCTGGCCGGCGATGTCGATCAGTTGCTGGTTGAGCTTGGAGCGGTCCTGTCCGATCGCCGCGATATCGGCCTTGAGTTTTTCCTGCAGTTCGGCGGCCTTGCGCTGCTGTTCGCGGGCGGCTTGCAGCTCCTGCTCGCGCTGCTTGATGATATCGGGCGAAGCGGCGGTTGCCTGCGGCGTCGGCGCTGCCACCTGTGCCGTCGCCGGCGCGAGGCTTGTGAGGCCGAAGAAGCCCGCGGACAGCAGCGCCAACGACAGCTTTGAGCTGACGGCGGGGCACACGCGAATGTCCGGCAGAGAATCCATCAGGCCTGATCAGCGCTTTCTGTAGTCACGCCACCGTGCGCTTTACGCGCGGTGGTAGGGGTGGCCGGCCAGAATGGTCGCGGCCCGATAAATCTGTTCCAGAAGCATGACGCGGACCATTTGATGCGGCCAGGTCGCCGAGCCGAACGCAATGCGTAACTTAGCCGTGCGCTGCAATTCGGGCGAAAGTCCGTCCGCACCGCCGATTGTGAAAACCGTGTTGGCTATGCCCTCATCGCGCCAGCGGCCGAGCTGCTGGGCGAAACCCGCGCTATCCACGCTCTTGCCGCGTTCGTCGAGCGCCACCAGTACGTATTTTTCCGGGATCGCGGCCGAGATCGCCGCGGCTTCCTCGGCGATACGGGTAGCGGCATCGCGGGCGCGGCTTTCCGGGATTTCGTGAATCTCGAGGCCGCGAAAGCCGAGCTTGCGGCCGATATCGTCGAAGCGCTCGCGATAGCGCTCGGCCAATTCCCGCTCCGGGCCCTGCTTCAACCGGCCGATCGAAATCACGAGAAGGCGCATTAGATGGTCTTGCGCATCAGAGAATATTCCAGAATGCGCGCGGTATGCCGCGCGCATGCAAACTACATGCGCTCCCGCCGATTCGCATCGGCCGAGGGAACCTAGATCGCCTTCGCCGCCGCCGGGCTTTGCGTCCACAACCGTTCCAGATTGTAGAATTCGCGCACCTCGGGTCTGAACACGTGCACGATCACATCGCCGGAATCGATCAGCACCCAGTCGCAGTTGGGCATGCCCTCGACATGGATGCTCTTGATGCCGGTTTCCTTCAGCGCCTTGGTGACATTTTCCGCGATCGCGCCGACGTGGCGGTTGGCCCGTCCCGTGGTGACGATCATGTAGTCGGAATATGCAGATTTGCCGCGAAGGTCGATGGTGACCGTTTCTTCCGCCTTCATATCGTCGAGGCGGGAGAGGATCATATTCAGCGTCTTGTCGGCGTCGGGTTGCGCCTTCAAGGCCGCAGCTTTGGTCGGTGTTTTACGCGCGGTTTTCGGAGCAGGCTTTGCTTCGGAAGCTTTGGCTTTAGAAACCTTGGCTTTGGAAACCTTGGGTAAAACCGACTTGGACAATACAGATGTGGCCAGGGACCATTCCTTTCACTGTATCGCGGGCGCCGAATCCTGACGTCCACGGACTATATTAGGCATGTGGGGTTAACGGTTTCAATATTCCAGTGAACCCCGCCTGCCGGTTGGAACGCGACTGTTACTTCTTTGCCTTCCAGCTCCCGTCCGGATTTCGCAGACGGGTCGACGAAAGGCTCGATTTCATGCCGGTGAGGAAAACCCAGGCCGGGGCGTGCTGATCCGCCAGCCGCGCCGCCTGATTTTCGGGCAGCCGATAGCGCGCCAGCGCCTGGGCGGCGGGGGCGGCGAGCGCCCGGAAACTCTGCGGCGGGCGGTCGATCACAGCGATCGGCACCTCGGCGGCGATGCGCCGCCAGTTTTGCCAGCGATGGAACTGCGCAAGGTTGTCAGCGCCCATGATCCAGACAAAGTGCACACCGGAAACGCGGCGGCGCAGATGGATGATCGTATCGACAGTGTAACGGACGCCGATGACAGCTTCGAGACAGGAGATGTCGATGCGCGGATCGTCGGCGATCTTGCGCGCCGCCTCCATCCGCGTGTCGAGGTCGTTCAGCGCGTCGTTCGACTTCAGCGGATTGCCGGGGGTCACCAGCCACCAGACGCGATCGAGCTTCAACCGCTTGATCGCAAACAGGCTGATGGCGCGATGCGCCTCGTGCGGCGGATTGAACGAGCCGCCGAGCAGGCCGATCCGCATCCCGTTGCTGAAGAACGGGGTCGCCTGCGAGACCGATTGCGACGCGGCTGAAGCTGGCTTCAACGCGGCCACCGCGCGGATTCGTCGAACGCCACAGGTGTCATCACGGCCGGGTCTGCCCGGTGCCGTGCACACGATACTTGAAGCTGGTGAGTTGCTCGGCGCCGACAGGGCCGCGGGCGTGGAACTTGCCGGTGGCGATGCCGATCTCGGCGCCGAAGCCGAATTCGCCGCCGTCGGCGAACTGCGTGGAAGCGTTGTGCAGCACGATCGCGGAATCGACCTCGTTGAGGAATTTCTCCGCGGCCTTGTTGTCCTCGGTCACGATCGCATCGGTGTGGTGCGAGCCGTGACTGGCGATGTGCGCGAGCGCGTCATCGAGCCCGTCGACGACGCGCGCCGAGATGATCGCGGCCTCGTATTCGGTGTCCCAGTCCTCGTCCGTGGCTGGTTTCACGCGGGCATCGATGCGCTGCACGTCGGCGTCGCCGCGCACTTCGCAGCCGGCCTCGATCAGCATCTCCACCAGCGGCTTCAATTTCGTCGCAGCCCCTGACCGTTCGACCAGCAAGGTCTCGGCAGCGCCGCAGACGCCGGGACGGCGCATCTTGGCGTTCAGCACGATCTTCTTGGCCATGTCGAGATCGGCGGAGTGATCGACATAGACGTGGTTGACGCCTTCGAGATGCGCGAACACCGGCACGCGCGCTTCAGCCTCGACGCGCGCAACCAGACTCTTGCCGCCGCGCGGCACGATGACGTCGACGCCGCCGTTGAGGCCGGTGAGCAAAAGACCCACCGCCGCGCGATCGCGCGTCGGCACCAGCGTGATCGCGGCTTCGGGCAGTCCCGCTTCGCGCAGGCCCTGCGCCAGGCAATCATGGATCGCGCGGCAGGAACGGAAACTGTCGGAGCCGCCGCGCAGGATCACGGCGTTGCCGGACTTCAGACACAGCACGCCGGCATCGGCGGCGACGTTGGGGCGGCTTTCGAAAATGACGGCGATGACGCCGAGCGGCACTCGCACGCGTTCGATGGTCATGCCGTTGGGGCGCTGCCAGCTCTCGGTGACGGTGCCGACGGGATCGGCGATGCCGCGCACCGTGGTGACGCCTTCAGCCATGGCTTCGATGCGCGCCTGGGTCAGCGTCAGACGATCGATGAAGGCCGCCGTCGCTCCGCCGGCGCGCACTTCAGCGACGTCCTCGGCATTGGCGGCGAGAATAGCCGCGGAATGGCTGCGGATCGCTTGCGCGATGGCGTCGAGCGCCCGGTTCTTCTGCTCCGGCGACGCCAGCGCCAGCACGCGCGCCGCAGCGCGGGCACGGGAAGCCAGTTCGGTCATCAGAGCGGGCAGATCGGCGTTGCCGTCGATAGCCTTCAGCGGCGCGGTCATGGGATGTCTCGGAGGCTCGGTTAAGTTGATGTTCTAGCATGGAAATCGAGGACTTGGCGAGGTCCGGAACCGGCATGGCAGCCGGGCGGCAGGAAAGCTGTATTTGGGCGGAGGAGGCCGTGTCATTACGGAACCGGGGTCGGGCGATCGCTGGAATAACCCGGGATTAACCATACCGGCCCATGATTTGAGCGGGGAATTCCGGTGAGCAACCCGCGTCAGCCGCGCCTTTTGCCACCGAGACGGGGTGTTTTGTTGTGTTGACCGGCGACGGGAGGGATCCCGCGGCCGGTCGCAAGAGTAAGGGTACACAAGTGACCGAAGTACCGAACGGTGAAGTGTATGGGCCCAAGCGGCCCGAGGCCGTACCCGAGGCGCCGCCCGAGGTCGCCTCAAACCGGGTGCCGGTCATCGCGGTTTCGCTGGCCGCGCTTACCGTCATCGGCGCCACCATCGTTTCCCTGCCTAATTTCAGCCGGTCGGCCTTGCCGGTTTTCAAACAGTTGTTTTCGTCGAGCGCTGATCCGTCCGCCTCGGGGGACTTCAGCCGCTTCTCCCCGCCGAAGCCCAAGCGCGTCGCGGCAATGCCGCCGCCGCTGGTGCCGGATCCGGTGGTCAGGGATGGACTGAGGGACATTCAGGCGTCGGAGCAGCAAAACGCCGATGCGTTGCAGAAAAACGCCGAGGCGTTGGCGGCGCTGACGCAGAGCGCCGCAACCCAACAGGCGGACCTGAAGCGAATAACCCGTCAACTCGCTCTGCTGACGGCGCAGGTGAACTCGCTGCAAAATCAGCCGAAGGAACCGGTGACGACATCCAGCATCGGCGGCCCGTTGACGCCATCCAGTATCCCGCGAAATCCTCGCGCGCGGATCGTCCATGCGTCGCGAAGAGTAGCGTCTCCAGCTCCGCCTCCTCCGGTTGTTGCTCCGGTTGCTTCGGCAACGCCTGCACTTCCCAAGCCTGCCGGCCCTGTTTCCGTAGGCGGCGCGCCGCTGAGTCCTGCGCCGACAGCCGGCTCGGGCTAGCTCTGACCCTGACCGCTCGGCCATTGGCTGAGATCGCCAGCCAGCATCGGCTTGGTTTCGCCCCGATATCATTATATATCATATTATGATATCGGGAGTTCACCATGGCCACCAGCTACAGCATCGGCAAGCATTTCGAATCGTTCATCGAAAGCCTCATCGAGAGCGGCCGCTATTCGACCGCGAGCGAGGTGATGCGCGATGGCCTGCGCCTCGTCGAGGAGCGCGAACAGCGCCGCCAGGCCAAGCTCGAAGCGTTGCGCGCCGAGATCCAGAAGGGCTTTGACAGCGGGCCGATGGAAGAAGTCGGCGACATGTTCAAAAGGATCAAGGCAGAAGGACGAAAGCGTCTGGCGGCCAAGAATGGCAAATAGTCAGCGCAAGAGTCCGCAAGCCGAGATCGACATTACGGCGATCTGGAATTTTATCGCAGCAGACAGTGTTAGGGCTGCTGATGCGGTCATTGGCCGGATCGAGCAGACCTTCGACATGCTGGCAGATGCGCCTTTCGCGGGCCGGTCGCGAGATGAATTGAGATCGAACCTGCGCAGCTTTCCTGTCGGCAACTACATCATCTTCTACGTGCCGTTGCCCGACGGCGTCGAAGTCGTCCGCGTGATGCATGGTCGCCAGGATATCGATGCCGACGACATCAGCTGATCAGCCCGCATCGGTCGTCCGCGGCCCGCCCACCACCAGATCGTCGCGGTGGATCATCTCGGAGCGCCCGCTGACGCCCAGAATGTTCATCACGTCCGGCGACGACCGTCCCTTGATCTTCTCGGCATCGTCGGCGTCGTAGGCAATCAGGCCGCGGCCGATTTCGTGCGTATCGGGGCCGCGCACCACCACGGCATCGCCGCGGGCGAACTGGCCGTCGATCCGGATCACGCCGGCGGGCAGCAGGCTTTTTCCCGCACGCAGCGCGGCAACCGCGCCGGCGTCGATGGTCAGCGTGCCCTTCGGCTCCAACGAACCCGCGATCCAGCGTTTGCGCGCGGTGACGGGATTCGCGGGGGTCAAAAACCAGGTGCAGCGGCCGCCGTCTGATATCGCCTGCAGCGGATGCTCGATCTTGCCCGACGCAATCAGCATATGCGTGCCGGCGGTGGTCGCGATCTTGGCGGCCTCGATCTTGGTGTACATGCCGCCGCGTGACAGTTCGGATTCGGCCGCACCCGCCATGGATTCAATTTCCGACGTGACGGATTCCACAATCGGAATCAGTTTGGCATTCGGGTTGGCGCCGGGCGGCGCATCGTAGAGGCCGTCGATGTCGGATAGCAGCACCAGCAGATCGGCGCTCGCCATGGTGGCAACGCGCGCGGCGAGGCGGTCGTTGTCGCCGTAGCGGATTTCGTTGGTCGCGACCGTGTCGTTCTCGTTGATCACGGGCACCGCGCGCCATTCCAGCAGCTTGCCGATGGTCGAGCGTGCGTTGAGATAACGGCGGCGTTCTTCGGTGTCCTGCAACGTCACCAGAATCTGTCCGGCGCCGATGCCGTGCGCGCCGAGCACTTCCGACCAGATCCGCGCCAGCGCGATCTGGCCCACCGCCGCTGCGCCCTGGCTCTCTTCGAGCTTCAGCGGCCCGCGCGGCAGTTTCAGTCTGCTGCGGCCGAGTGCGATCGAGCCCGAGGAGACCACCAGCACGTCGCGGCCTTCACCGTGCAGCTTGGCGATATCGGCCGCCAGTGCCGACAGCCACGCTGCGCGCACTTCGCCCCTGGCGGAGTCGATCAACAGCGACGAGCCGACCTTGACGACGATGCGGCGAAAGTTCGTGAGCGCGGGACGTTTCATGGGCTTGGTCTGACGGAGCGGCGTGTCGGGAAGCAATACGCGCCGGTTGGTGGATTTGGAAGTGGCGCGGGCAGCGAAGTCGCGGCTGAAATCAGCTTTGCGGGTTCACCGGCGTCCACGGCTCGGCCTGACCGCCCTTGGCCTTCAACGACACCGGCGCTTCGCCGATCACCTCGACCAGCGCCTTGAGCGCTTCGGGCACGCCTTCGCCGGTCGCAGCCGACAGCAGCAATGGCGTCTTCTTCGCAGCACGCTTCAGCCGGTCCTTCTGCTTCTTCAGTTCGTCCGGCTCGACCGCGTCGATCTTGTTCAGCGCCACGATCTCGATCTTCTCGCCCAGCTGCCCGTCATAGGCTTCGAGTTCATTGCGCACGGTCTTGTAGGCCTTGCCGGCGTGTTCGCAGGTGGCGTCGATCAAATGCAGCAGCACCCGGCAACGCTCGACATGGCCCAAAAACCGGTCGCCGAGGCCGGCGCCTTCATGCGCGCCTTCGATCAGACCGGGAATATCGGCGAGCACGAATTCGCGGCCCTGCGCGCTCACGACACCGAGCTGCGGGTGCAGCGTGGTGAAGGGATAGTCGGCGATCTTCGGCTTCGCCGCGCTGACGACCGAAAGGAAGGTCGACTTGCCGGCATTGGGCAGGCCGACGAGGCCGGCATCGGCAATGAGTTTCAGCCGCAGCCAGATCCAGCGCTCTTCGCCTTCCTGGCCGGGATTGGCATTGCGCGGCGCGCGGTTGGTGGAGGATTTGAAATGCGCGTTGCCGAAGCCGCCGTTGCCGCCTTCGGCCAGCACGAATTTTTCGCCGAGCGTGGTGAAGTCGTGGATCAGCGTCTCGCGATCCTCGTCGATGATCTGCGTGCCGACCGGCACCTTCAGCACGATCGATTTGCCGTTGGCGCCATGGCGGTCGCTGCCCATGCCATTGACGCCCTTCTGCGCCTTGAAGTGCTGCTGGTAGCGATAGTCGATCAGCGTGTTCAGCCCGTCGACCACCTCGATGATGACGTCGCCGCCACGGCCGCCATTGCCGCCGGAGGGACCGCCGAACTCGATGAACTTCTCGCGGCGAAACGCCACGCAGCCGTTTCCGCCGTCGCCGGAGCGGATATAGACCTTGGCTTCGTCGAGGAATTTCATGGGCCGACCATAGCGTTTTGGAGCGAAAAGAGCATCGTTTCGCGTCTGGAAGACGCGTCAAATATCAATTCGGATATGGGGTGCTCTGCTGGGCCCTAGGTAAGCCAAGCCAGCCCACGCGGCAACCCTTATGGCCCGCTACTTTGATGAAAAGGCTTAATTTTCGGGCGTTTTTGGGGGCTAGAGCGATATTCCAGCCCCTCGTCATGGTATAGGTTCCATCCGCGCAAGGTGGGGCGCGGGTGGGGGCATCATGAGGCGGCGGGAGTTTGTCGGGTTGATCGGCGTGGCGGCGGCATGGCCGCTGGCCGTGGGGGCCCAACAACCGGGGGCGAAACTGCCGACCATCGGCTTCATCGGCCCGAGCACGGCGGATGCCGACCGCACCCGCCGGGCGGCGTTGCTGGAGCGGCTGGGCGAACTCGGCTGGGTCGACGACCGCAACCTGAAGTTCGAATTCCTCTGGGCCGAAGGCGTGGTGGCGCGCGCCGGCGAGATCGCCGCGAAATACGCGCAGCAGGGCGTGTCCCTCATCGTGGTCTCCGGAGACGCCCAGGTCAAAGCCGCCAAGAATGCGACGTCCACGATCCCGATCGTGATCGCGGCGGCGGCCGATCCGGTCGGCAACGGCCTGGTCGAAAGCCTGTCGCGTCCCGGCGGCAACGTCACCGGCATGTCGCGGCAACTGACCGACTCCACCGGCAAGCGGCTTGAACTGCTGCGCGAGATCGTGCCGGGACGGCGGCTGGCGATCCTGTTCAATGCCGGCAATCCGTTGACCCGCCCCGAGCTGGAAGCCGCGGAAAAGTCCGCGCAGGCGCTGGGCTTCACGACGATGCGGACGGAAATCCGCAACAGCGGCGATGTGCAGCCCGCGATCGAAGCGCTCGCCGGCAAGGCCGATGCGCTCTATGTCTGCATCGATCCGCTGGTCAACACCAACAACGTGCGCATCAACGCGCTGGCGCAGGCGGCGCGGATTCCCACCATGCACAGCTCGCGCGACAACATCGATTCCGGCGGCATGTTGTCGTACGGGCCTGATACGGTCGACCTGTTCCGTCGCGCCGCTGAATTCGTCGACAAGATCCTGCGCGGGGCAAAACCTGCCGATCTGCCGGTCGAGCAGCCGATCAAGTTCGAACTGGTGATCAATCTGAAGATGGCGAAAGAAATCGGTCTCGACGTCGCGCCGACGGTGCTGGCCCGCGCCGACCAGGTGATCGAATGAGGCGGCGGGAGTTCATCGCAGGTATCGGCGCCGCCGCCTGTGGGCCGTTCGCAGCGCAGGCGCAAGCGCCGCGGAAGCCGCACCGCATCGCGTTGGTCCATTCCGGTATCCCGGCCAACAAGCTGACCGAGACCACGGGACCGTTCTGGGTAATGCGGTTTCACGAAACGCTGCGCGCGCTTGGCGAGGTCGAGGGCAGCAATCTCGTCATCGAGCGCTATTCCGCTGAAGGCCGCTCCGAATCTTTTGCGCCGCTCGCGGCCGAGGTCGTGGGTAACAAGCCTGACGTCATCATCTCGAACCTCAACGATCTCATTGCCGCCTTTGTGGCGGCCACCACCACCATCCCGATCGTCGCGATCGTTGGCGATCCGATCGCCGGAGGGTTTGTCACCAATCTGGCGCATCCCGGCGGCAATCTCACCGGCGTCAGCATCAACGCCGGAATCGAAATCCAGGCGAAGCGGCTGGAGATTCTCAAGGAAGCGATGCCTGCGGCGACCAAGGTCGTCCATCTGCTCTCCGGAGCCTGGGATGACGGTACCGGAAAGTCGATCGCGGAGGCGGGACAGCGCCTCGGCCTTGCCGTGACCGGAACCAAGCTCGGGGTCGTGGACGGTGAGCAATTGCAGCGCGCCTTCGCCGAACTGGCGGAGCAGAAGGTGGACGCGGCCATGATCGACGAAGGCGGCAGCTTCCTGGCGCAGCGCACGGCCATCGTCGAGCTGGCCGCGAAGTACCGGATACCCGTGATGTATCCCTATCGCGATTATGCGGAACAGGGCGGGCTGATCGCCTTCGCGCCGGATCTCGGCGAACTCGCGCAACGTATGGCGAATGACGTGCATCAGATCCTCGACGGCGCCAAAGCCGGTGACATTCCGTTCTATCAACCCAGCAAATTCCATCTCATCATCAACATGAAGGCCGCCAAGGCGCTCGGTCTCAATCTTGCGCCGACGCTGATCACCCGCGCCGACGAGGTGATCGAATGAGACGGCGCGAATTCATCAAGCTGGCCGGAGCAGCGGCGACGGCCTTGCCGCTACCGGCGTTCGCGCAGACCAGTGCGGTCTTGCCGCTGGTGGCTGTTCTAACGCCGGGACCCGAAAATCTGGCCAAGACCAGGATCGAGGCCATTCGCGCCGGCATGCAGCAGGAAGGTCTCGCCGAGGGCAAGCACTATTCGTTCGAGTTGCGCTTTGCCAATGGCGACTTCGATCGGCTGCCGGTGCTGGCGAGGGAGTTGGGGGCGCTGAAGCCGCGGGTCATCGTGGCGTCGGCCCGTGCCGCGGTCGTAGCCCACGAAGTCCTCCCGGACATCCCGCTTGTCTTCGCATCCATTGCCGCCGATCCGATCAAGCTGGGGTTGGTCGAAAGCTATGTGCGGCCCGGCGGGATGAGCACCGGAAACGTGATGAATGCGGTCGGCGGCGAGCAGGCGCTCACCGAAAAGCGCATCGGCTTTTTCAAGCAGCTCGTCCCCGGCCTGTCGCGGCTCGGCATGATCGGCTCGGACATGAACGGATTGGTGGTCGCCGAGCACGATGCGCTGACGAAAGTGTCCGGCCAACTCGGTTTTGCATTCTCGCATTACGCGACGCCGACGCTCGATGATCTCGAGAGCGCGTTCGCGGCGGGACGACGCGACGGCGTCGATGCGTTCTACATTTCGGGTGAGCCGATGCTCTACAACAATCAGGCGCGCGTGATGCCTTTTGTCGTGGCTTCGGGAAAGCCGAGCGTGGGCACTTATCCGGACTGGGCGCGCTTCGGGCTTCTGATGACCTATTCGGCCGACCTGCTCGACGATTTTCGCAAAGCCGGCAGTTACGCCGCGAAAATTCTCGGCGGCGCCAAGCCGGGAGATCTTCCGGTGGTTCAGGCCAGCAAGTTCGTCTTCGCGATCAATCTCAAGACGGCGCGCGGGCTCGGCCTATCAGTGCCGCCGACCTTGCTTGCGGTCGCCGACGAGGTGATCGAATGAAGCGGAGGGACTTTGTCGGGCTTCTCGGCGGTGCGGCGCTGTTGCCGCTTGCGGCTCGCGCGCAGGCGCCTGCCATGCCGCTGATCGGCTTCCTGCATGCGGGTTCGCCGGATGAAAATGCCAAGCGGCTGAATGCGTTTCGCAAGGGCCTTGCTGCCGCGGGCTATGTCGAAGGCAACAACATCGCGATCGAATATCGCTGGGCATCGGGCCGGAATCAGGAGCTGGCGGCGATGGCCGCGGATCTCGTCAGCAAGTCCGTGGCGCTGATCGTGACGCCCGGCAGCACCGCGGCGGCGGTCGCCGCCAAGGCTGCGACATCGACGGTGCCGATCGTGTTCTCGTCGGGGACCGATCCGGTCGCGCTCGGGCTGGTCGACAGCCTGAACCGGCCCGGCGGCAATGCCACCGGCATCACCTCGCTGAATGCCGAACTCGCGGCCAAGCGGCTCGGCCTGTTTCGCGAACTGGTGCCGGGACTGTCGCGCTACTACACGCTGGTGCGGCCGAGTTCGGAACTGGCGGCGCCGTTCGTGGCCGAGTTGCAAGGCGCGGCGACAAGTCTCGGCGTTGCCGTCGAAGTGCTCAAGGCCGATACGTCTGACGAAATCGATGCCGCGCTGGCGTCGATACCGCAGCAGGCCGGTTGCGGCATGATCTTCGGGCCGGAAGGTTTCTTCTACATCCATCGCAAGCGCATCGCCGATCTGGCGCTGGCGCGGTCGCTGCCGACGATCTTCGACGTGCGCGACTATGCCGATGCCGGCGGACTGGCCAGCTATGGCTCGGATTATTTCAACGTCATGGAGCTGACCGGCAACTATGTCGCCCGCGTGCTGCGCGGCGAGAAGCCCGCGGACCTGCCGGTTCAGCAGGCCACCAAATTCGAGCTGGTGATCAACCGCAAGACCGCAAAGTCGCTCGGCCTCGACATTTCGCGGACGCTGCTTGCAACGGCTGATGACGTGATCGATTAGGGCGCGTACTCATACATCTTCGTCGATGTCCGGTCCGCCCCGACGCCGACCGCCATTGTGAAACGGCAGCAAATGTCGCGATGGGCCAGGAGCGGAAGTCGGCCGCTATTCGATCACCTCGTCGGCGCGCAGTAACACCACCGGCGGTATCTCAACGCCGAGCGCTTTGGCGGTCTTCAGGTTGACGATTGTCTTGAGCTTTGTCGGTTGCTCGATCGGGATGTCGGCCGGATTTGTACCCTTCAATATCTTGTCGACGAAAACAGCGCTGCGGCGAAACATTGCGGTGAAGTCTACCCCATAACCCACCAGCACGGCGCCGCGGGATGCGAGAATGGGCGCGGCAACCGACGGCACGCGGCACTTGTCGACAATCGCAGCGACCAGGGTAGGGTTGGTGACAAACGAATTGGCCTCCGCGATCACGAGTCCGTCCATGGGGGCGGAGCCCACGACCGACAACGCGCTTTCGAGGTCGCCGGGGATGCCAACCTCGATCGGTCGCAGCTCCACCTTCAACGCCTGCGCTACTGTCGTCATCGCGCTCATGGTGCCGTCGTTCAGGGGGTTCCCCCGTTGCAGCAGCACCCCTGCGCGGGTCATCGAGGGAGCCAGACTCGCGAGAAGCTCCAACCGTTTGGCAGCCAGTTCCGTAACGAATTGGGTTTGTCCCGTCGTGTTGCCACCCGGATGAGCCATGCTGGCTGCAAAGCCCAGGGTCACCAGATCCGGGCCCACGATCATCACGGTCGGAATCCGTGTCGTCGCCCGGTGAGCGGCAAGAATCCCGGGAGTTGTAGCGGTCACGAGAACGTCGACATCGAGGGCTACCAGTTCAGCCGCCAGCGCCGGCAGCCGGCTGTCGTCGCCGCCGGCGTCACGATACTCGACATGAATGTTGTCGCCCTCAACCCAGCCGAGATCGCGAAGCCCGGCGAGGAAAGCCTCTACCTCCAAGTTTCGCGGTGGGGGGAGGAAAAGACCGATGCGGGGAATTCGTTTCGCTTGCTGAGCGCGTGCTGCCAATGGCCATGCCAAGATCCCACCAGCCAGAGTGATGAATTCGCGTCGTTTCATATCCCGCCCCAAGCCCCGGCCGACCTTACAGTACAGACCACGGCAATCGCTAGCTACAGGTCCGTCGGAAGTGCCCGCGTTTATTCAATGACCTCATCGGCCCGCACGAAGACCGGCGCGGGCACGGTTACGCCGATGGTATGTGCCACCTTGTTGTTGATGGCCATCTCGAAACGGGTCGGCTGTTCAAAGGGCATCTCGGCAGGGTGGCCGCCGGCAAAAATGCGCACCACGAAGTCGGCGGTTCGCAGCCGCAACTCGGCAATATCGGGGCCGTAGCCGATCAGGCAACCATCGGCGGCCATTTCGCGCCATTCGCAGATCGTCGGGAGGCGTTGCGCCAATGCGAGGGCCGCCAGTTGTGCCGCGTCACGGTGGAAGTTCGGCGAGGACTGTATGACAATGCCGTCAACGCCGGCGCTGTGAATGGCATCAAAGGTCGGCTGATAATCCGCCGGACCCTTCACCTCGAACCTGACGAGTTCGACGCCGATTTTTTCGGCGGTCTGCCGGTATTCTTCCTTGTGCTGCGTCAGCAGGTCCTGGTGCTGCGTCAGCATGAGGTCGTCCGCAAAAAGAGCAAACTTGCGAGCGCCCGGGATCGCGTCATGCAACAGCTCAATGCGCTTCTTGTCGCCGTCGAATGTCAGCAACGCTATGCCGGTGACCTGGCCGCCGGGCCGCGAAATGCTCGCAGCCTCGCCTTCAATGACCGGATCGGTGGTAAACGATGCAATGACGGGTATCTGAGGCGCCGCCTTCATCGCAGCCGAAATGGCTTTCGGGGCAACCGCGACGATCACGTCAGGTTTGGCGGATGCGAGGTCCTGCGCGAGCGCATCGAGGTTGCGGCCCCAGCGCGGCAGCACAACGAGATTCTTGCCCTCGACGAAGCCACGTCGCGCCAGTTCCGGGATCATGACGCTGTGCATCGTCGTGTCCGACGGCCAATCAAAGGGGGTCAACACTCCGAGCCGCCACACGCGCTCCTCGGCAGAAACGGGGCTCGCAAGCAATATCAGGCCAAACGCGAACAGAATTGATTTCATCAATCACCAGAGGCTGCCGGACTTGGGAGGAGCCGAAGCATAACACTCTTTCGAGATGTGCAGATCCGTTACGAAAAGCCTTCTTGCGACCCTGCTTCCGATAAGGCGCCGGAAGACCTAGTGTGGTGATTCAGAAGTTCTCATCACCGTTGCCGCGAGTCCGTCATGAGAACTTCTGAACCAGCACACTAGAAAACATAATGATTCTAGTGTCCATGATAAATCCGAAGTTCGCAGAGTGATCGCCGAGAAAGGGTGCGAACTTCGGATTTGGGACACTAGCCGTGAAGTTGCTTGTTGAGGCCGCCCCAGATCGCCGTACGTTTAGTTGCCTCGAGCGCGCCGCTCTGGGAATTACGGCGAAACAGCAGACCCTTCTGGCCCGAAATTTCCTTGGCTTTCACAACCCGGCCGTCTTCCAGAAGGACGCGTGCGCCGGCCGTGATGTAACAGCCGGCTTCGACGATAGAATCGTCACCCAGGGAAATGCCGATGCCGGCATTGGCTCCGATCAGGCAGCGCTCACCGACCGTGATCCGCTCCTTGCCGCCGCCGGACAGCGTGCCCATGATCGATGCGCCGCCGCCGATGTCGCTGCCGCTGGCGACAACCACACCGGCGCTGATCCGGCCTTCGACCATGCAGGGCCCGAGCGTCCCCGCGTTGAAATTGCAGAAGCCTTCATGCATCACGGTCGTGCCCGCAGCCAGGTGGGCTCCGAGCCTGACGCGATCCGCATCTGCAATTCTCACATCCGCCAGCGTCACGTATTCGGTCATGCGCGGGAATTTATCCACGCCCGTCACCTCGAACGCGAGGCCGCGCTTTCGCGCCAGCATGCGCGCTTCCTGCACACGGGAGGGATCGCAGGGACCGAGGGTCGTCCAGGCCACGTTGGACAACAGGCCGAAGATTCCATCGAGGTTGATGGAATTCGGCTGGACCAGCCGATGGCTCAGCAGATGCAGCCGAAGATAGGCGTCGTGCGCATCGGTCGGCGCAGATGCGAGGGAAGCAATTTCGGTGCGAATGGCAACGACGTCGACATTGCGGATGTCGTCATGGCCGGCATATCCGTCGGCCGCTTCACCCAACGATTTCCTGATCTCGTCGTTCGTCAGCCGGACCGTTGCCGTCTTGCCGGTGTCCGTCAGGCCTGGCCGAAGAAACCAGGAATCCAGCACGCGCCCGTCAGCGGCAATCGTCGCAAATCCCTCGCCGCTCGCGCCCTTCAGCTCCGTCGTCATTTGAATTTCTCACACTATGTTCCTGCACCCAGTGCATACGCGAGTTCGCGTAGGAATGGCAACTTCCGGAGGCCCGAACACGTCCGATTTGGGCCAATCGCGTCGTCCTGGCCGCTCGCGAGCCACGTCCGGTCTGGCTTGATTGCGGACACCATCAGACCGACCCGCCCGGTCGGTTTTTCGGCCAACAAGCGACTTAGGCACTGCAGCAGGCACCGCCGCTATTCGATCACCTCGTCGGCGCGGGCAAGAAGAGCCGGCGGTACGACAAGGTCGATTGCCTTCGCTGTCCTGGCGTTAATGGTCAGCTCGACCTTCGTCGGTCCCTGCACCGGAAGGTCGGCGGGCTTTTCGCCCTTCAGAATGCGGTCGATATAAGTTGCGGAGCTGCGATACAACTCAGCCGTATCCGGGCCGTACGACATCAGGCCGCCGGCAGCCACCTGGAAGCTATTCCAATAGATCGCCGGCAATTTCCTGGTGTTTGCCAGATTTACGATCAGGTCGCGGTGGACGGTCGAGAAAGTTGCGGCTGTAACGATCAATCCGCCGCCTCCTTCGGCGGCAAACGAACCGACTTCGCGCTCGATGTCTTCTGGCCCGTGGACGGCAATGGAAAACGGTTCAACCGACAGTGATCGCGCCGCCGTCTCGAATGAAGTCTTGAACCCCCTGAAATTGTGATTGACGGGATCGCCGAGCATCGCAACCCGCGTCAGGCGCGGCGACATGTCCTTGAGCAAACCCAGCCATTTTCCTCCGATGTCATACTCAAAGGGCGTAAAGCCGGTGATGTTACCCGCCGGTCGCGCCAGGCTGGCTACAAAACCTCCGGCAACCGGGTCTGTGACGTTGATGAATACGACCGGCACTGTCGCGGTTGTCTCGCGCAGGGCCAGCGCCGGCTCCGTGCCGGTCGTCAGGATCAGTGCGGGAAGCGTGCTCACCATCTCCTTCGCCAGGGATCGCGCCCGTCCGATGTCGCCCCGCGCCCAGCGGTAATCGATCTGGATGTTTTGACCTGCAATCCAGCCGAGTTGCCGCAGTCCAGAGCCGAGCGCTTCCAGATATTTCGTGAGTTGGGGATCTCCCTCAGTGCCTCCGACCAGGACGCCGATCCGCCGCATTTGCCCGTCGGGCTGAGCTTTTGCGACGAGCGGCCATGCCGCCACGCCGCCTGCAAGGCCGATAAATTCACGTCGACGCATTCCAGTCCCCACGATCAGTATGCGTCAGTGTAACCGTCCAGACTCCGCACTTGGAAGACGCGGGGGCCGGTTGACTGAAATATGTTTGGGGGGCCGCTGATGTCGCAGATCGGCCGCAACCGGATTGATGTCCCGCGGCCTTGAAAATGAAGAGGCCGCCCACCGGGCGGCCCCGTTGGACTGACTTCTCAAGCCGGGGTTGCGAGCGGCTTGCCTTTTTCAACAATGTAATTGACCAGCAGCCTCGTCTTGGCCGTCGCCGGCTTGCCGCCTGCATGCGGGGTTTCCGGCGGAATCTGGAATGCTTCACCGGCCTTCAGTGTCTGCGTCGGTCGACCTTGAACGGGAAGCTCGATCTCACCTTCCATGATGTAGGTCGACTCGATGCCGGGATGCGTGTGACGGGCGACGGCCGCTCCGGGGTCGAGTGTCACATCCATGATGATTGTTTCATAGCCCGCGGCCGGTCTATCCGTCCGGCTCAAGACCTTCCGCGTGACGCCGTTTGCCGTCGTTGCGGGTGCCCCTTGAGCGAATGCCTCGTTGGCAGCAAACCCGGCAACGCTGCAGATGGCACAGCCCGCGACTCCCGCAAATCCTCTCCGTGTTAGCATAACGATCCTCCCCTTTAAGCCCGGCCACGCGGACATGCGGGAAGTCTGGCAGAAGGGCACGTTATTGTCGACGGCGAACGCGCCAACCTCGCTGACGGATAGCCCGGCCGTGCTCCTGCGCCGCCGCCTCCAGGCGTGCTGACGGCCCCGAACGCGACCTCCGTTATAATCCCGGAAGTGGACTCAACTCGGCCATCCCGCCTTGGTCGTTTCGGGCCGCGAGCTGACATAGGAGGCTTATTCGACAACTTTGTCAGCGCTGGCTTCGAGCGCGGGCAGAAGGTGTCACCGGCATATGCCGGCTTCAAGGACTCGCTCGACGGTTCGAGAAAGCCGATCAGCGAATCCCTGACGTCGCAGCCGGATTGCCTCCGTGGCCAGGCGATTCATGCAAAGTTTTTCAGACGGTCCAACCTGTTTTCGGTCAGACTTGAGCCGGCCACTTTCAGCGTGGCCGATCGGGGGATATTTTGTGCCTTTTGTCATCCGACCCGTCCGGCTCCAGGCAGCCGCCGGGTTTCCTGACCGGATATCTGATCGGATGCGGCGTGCTATGCGCACTCTTCGTCGCGCAGCTCGTGCTGCTGGTGTTGCTGTAGTTACCCCACTCCAGATGATCGCCGCTTGCCGCTGGAGCTTTTCCGGTTCTGATTGAATCAGAACCGGGCTCCAGCCTTTCGCTTTGACGCGTTTTCTTGACGCGAACCGGTGCCCACTTCGCTCGAAAACGCTCTAGAGAATGCCCTGCGCGGCCGCGTTATCGCGGTCGGTTTGCTTCTGCCGGACGGTTGCAAGCGCCCGGCTGCACGCGGCGAACGCATCGCCTGAGCGCGCCCCGAACATCGCGCAGACCTCGCGGTTCTCATCCGCAAGCGTCCTATCGAGCTGTTCGCTCGCAGCCACGTGCATGGCGGGGCCGGAAACGACGAGGGCATACAATCCAAACAGCAGCAGGACGGCAAGCAGCAGCAAGTAGCCGAACGCAGGCATTTGATCCCGAGCAGCGGAAGCATTCGTGTTAGTCGTGGTCATGAAATATCCTTTGCGCAATCGATCCGGGAAAGCGATGCCATTGGCGCCGACGAGGGTCGAACGCGCATGGAATCCAGCGGGGACAGAATAAGTCGGCGAGGCCGTTTCACGTCTGGAAAACATTGCGTGGATCGGCATGGTCAGCCCTCCCGGAGCCGACCATCCATGAATCATTGAACCGGCGTGAACTATCGCGTTTCCTCGATGCGATAGGTTTGATGGCAGGCGACACAATTTCTCATCGTATCGGCAAGCGTCTTGGTGATTTGCGCCGCCGGCGCTCGCGCCGACGCCTGTTCGGCAATCCGGTCGAAGCCGCCCCGAACCGAGCCGATCATCGTCTTCCAGGCTTCGCTTTCCTTCGCGGGCAAGGTGGCGGGTCGGGCGAGCGTGGCATTGGCCTTGCGGCCACGCGCGGCGGCCTCGCGCGCCACCAGATCCATGTCGTTCGAGCCAAGTCCTTCCTCGATCTCGACGATGGAGGTCAGGAACAATCGCATCTGCTCCAGCACGAAGGCCTTCTCCGTGTCGGTTCGCTGTACGGGCTCACGGCTATCGGCTGTTTCGCCGGCGCCTGCCGGAGACGGACCCGCGCCGAACAGCGCGCACAGCACGGCGAAGATCGGAGCGATCCGATAACGCATGAGGAAACTCCCCGGATTTGACGTGCGGAATTCTAGAGTCTGAAATTTGGAAATGGCTCGCTGGTCGTGCCGAGGATCGTCTCGTGCCGGATTATTTCCGTTCGATCAAAAGGGCGCGACAGTCGGAGGTGCCGACATTTTCAGCCGTATGCGAGACGGTGATGGGCCCCGTGTTGGCCATGCCGGTCTGGTTCTTCAGTTCGCGTGTCGTGCCGTCCGGATTGTGAATCCGCACGGTGCAGTCGTCGAGCGCGTAGGTCACGAAAGGAAGCGGATGCGAATGCGGCTTGTCCGTCGTTCCCTTCTTCCAGGTCGCCTCGATCACACGAAAGTTCTGGTCTTCGAAGATGACCTTATAGGTCGACGGATCGGCTTGATAGGAAGGCGGAACGCCCTGCGCCGCGGCCGAACCGATCCAGAGTGCTGCAACGACCAGCCCAAACGTCGAACGTATGACCATCATCAAATCCTTTTAGAAGAAATAGCGAGGCGAAATCGCTGAAGGCGGGGCGAGACGATTTGCGGCTCGCTCCTGAACCTAACCTCTCCGCGCGAGACGCCGTCGGAAAACCTTGCGCCTATCAAAGGTACAGAGTGAGGTCGTGGACCGGTGGGGGTGCTGTTCGTCGCGCAGCTCATTGTGCCCCGAGTTGTTGCAGTAACCTGCTGCAGATAATTGCCGCCCAGAACCCGGCGATGATCGAAATACCTCCGAGAGGCCATTTCGCGCATGGAAAACATTGCGCGGATCGCGGCTGCCTTTTAGGTTGCCTGAGGAGTTGGGCGGAGGGGGCTTTGGAAAAAGACGAGATTGAACGCCTCGTCGGGGGCCGGGTGCGCCTGACGTTCGAGGAGATCGTGAACCACCCCCGCCTTCCGGAGGCGCGGCGCATCTATCTCGACAGCTTCCTGCGCGTCTATGAGGGCGATCCGTTCGTGGTCCGGCTGCTGCTGCAGGCCGGGCGTTTTCTGGTCTTTCACCTCGCCGCCGTGCTGGAAGCAGCCCAGGATCTGTCGCGGCGCGAAACCTGGTTCACCGTTGCCGCCTTGAAGCAGCAGATCACGATGTTCGGATTTGCCAGCGAACGGCAGGTCGATCATCTCGTCGCGCGCTTGCGGGAAGTCGGATTCCTCGAGCAGCAGTCCGCGCCCGCTGACGGGCGCGTGCGCCTGCTGGCGACCACGGACAAGCTTCGTGCGCATCACACCGAGTGGCTTGCGGCACATTACGTGCACCTCGCGGCGCTCTTCCCCGAACATGATTACGGCCCGGTGCTGGCGCGCGATCGCGGCTTTCACGTCCTGCATTGCGGCAAGTGTTTCCCGTTCGGCCCGGTGTCCGCCCGGTTGATGATGACGCTGCCCGAGACCATGCTGTTCTTCAACCACGCAGCCGGGCCGCTGATCCAGAATGCGGTGCTGAAGGCTGCGATGGATGCCGGCGATCCGAACGCCGAGGTGCCTTACATGGAAGCCGCCGACCGCTTCGGCGTCTCGAGAACGCATGTCCGCAACCTGATGAACGATGCGCAGGCGGCAGGCCTGGTCAGGATCGGCGGGCGCGGCGGCCGCAACATCACGATCCTGCCGCGCTTCTGGGCGAGCTATGACCGCGGCCTTGCCGTTGGCATGTACCTGCATGATGCCGTGAACATCGTCGCCATGCGCGACTGGAGCGCACGTCGCAACGAGCCCGCCGCGACACACCAACTCGTCGAGCCGTAGCAGCGTATTGGTGGTGAGGTTCAGCTATCTATCCCTGCGCCGCCTTTCGTCGCTTCACCAGAAATTTCTGCATCCCCTCCAGCACCAGCTCCTTGCGCTGGTTGAACACGGTGGAACGCAAGGTGACCGCGCCGGTGCTGCGGCCGGGGACGAGCTCGATCACTTCGAGCGCGGGATAGATGGTGTCGCCGGCATAGACGGGTTTCAGAAACTTGCTCGACTGTTCGAGGAAGCCGACCAGCGAGTCCTCGACGATGTAGGGAAACAGGCCGGCGCCCGGCGCGGTGTGGACCAGGGTCTGGAAGCCGTGCGCCAGCAGATCCGGCATGCCGCGCGCGCGGCAGAATTCGACATCGTAATGGATCGGGTGGGTGTCGCCGCTCGCGGTCTGGAACGCGGCGAATACCGCCGAGGTCTGGGTCCGGCTCGGGATCACGAAGCGCTCGCCGAGCACGAAGTCCTCGAACCAGCGCTGTTCGCTGACCATGCGATGCCGGGCGGGGTCGAAGTCGGTCATGGCGGGTTCCTCCGGCGTTTTCTTGGGGCGTTTCTTGGGGCGTTTCTTGGTTGCGAGCCTTACCGGTATCGCAGCCTCGTGGTTGCGACAATTGGTACTATTTAACCTCTCGCAGTGGCCCATCCTCCTTTGCATGGGGTTGTTTTCGCGATTTTGGTTTTGAGCCCTGCGACGCCCGCGCTCTGGACATGGCTGGTGTCACCGTCTCTAAGGTTTCGCCATGAGTCTGTTCGCCAAATTGTCGAGCTATGACGAGCGCTCGGCGCGGCTGGCCGGCATCGGGTTGATGCTGCTGTCGATCTTCATGTTCTCGTTCGGAGACGCGCTCGGCAAGTTCATGGTCGCGACCTATTCGGTCGGGCAGCTATTGTGGCTGCGCGCCTGCGCCGCGCTGCTGGTGCTGTTGCCGATGATGTGGAAGCAGCGTGCGGAGTTCACGCGGCTGGAGCGGCCGTGGCTGCAGCTGCTGCGCGTCACGCTGTCGACGCTGGAAGTCGCCGCGTTCTTCCTCGCCACCGTCTATCTGCCGCTCGCCGACGTCATCACCTATTACCTGGCCTCGCCGATCTTCGTCACCGCGCTGTCCGGCATCGTGCTGCGCGAGCATGTCGGCTGGCGGCGCTGGACCGCGATTCTGATCGGCTTCTGCGGCGTGTTGATCGCGATGCGGCCGTCGGCGCAGACGGTGAGCTGGCCGGCGATGATCGCGCTCAGCGGCAGCATCTCGTTCGCGTTCCTGATGCTGATTACGCGCTCGCTGCGCACGACGCCCGATATCGTGCTGGCCTCGTCGCAATTCGGCGGCACCTTCCTGCTCGGCCTCTTGATGTCGCCGATCGGCTGGGTGACGCCGACACTCGGCAGCCTCGGCCTGTTCGCCACGGCCGGCGTGATTTCGGTGTGCGCGCTGTTGTGCGTCAATCGCTCGCTGAAGCTGGCGCCGGCCAGCGTCGTCGTGCCGTATCAGTATTCGATGATCGTGTGGGCGGTGATCTTCGGCTTCGTGGTGTGGGGCGACGTGCCGTCACCGGCCACGCTCGTCGGCGCCGCCATCATCATCGGCGCGGGGCTCTATATTTTCCTGCGCGAGCAGGCGTTGGGGCGGCAGGACTCGGCGATCAATCCGCCGGCGTGATCTCCCTTCTCCCCTTGTGGGAGAAGGTGGCGCGTAGCGCCGGATGAGGGGTCTCTATCCGCGGAGACAAACCCCTCACCCGTCTCGAATGCGCCGCCGCGCATTCGATCACCCTCTCCCACCTCAACTCGGGTTTACCCGAGTTGGGTATCTCAATATGTCGAAGTCGGATAAATCCGACTTCGATGGGAGAGGGGAAGAAGAATTACCGTTCCTTCCGCGTCGAACTTCCCCAGTTCTTCAGCGAACTCCACACGCCGCGCGACAGCCGGAAGCAGTCGACCGGAGTCGACGAGCCCAGCGCCTCGAAGCGATGCAGCTCGACGCCGCTCCACTGGAAGCCGCACTTCTCGAGAATGTTGCGCGAGGCCGGATTGGCAACGCGGGCGCCCGAAATCAGGTGTTCGGCCTCGAACTCCTCGAAGAAGAAGTCGATCACCGCGCGCGCGGCCTCGGTGCCGAAGCCGCGGCCCCAATGTTCGAAGCCGAGCCAATAGCCGAGTTCCGGCGCGTCCGGCTCTCGCCAGTCGATGCCGACCATGCCGACCGGCGAATGCGCGTGCTCGATCAGGAACACGGTCTCGCGCGGATCGGCGGCGATGGCGCGAACGAATTCGATGGCGTGATCCTGCACGTAGGGGTGCGGCAGGCGGCGGGTGTTTTCCGCAATCCGGCGATCGTTGGCGAGATGCGCAATCGCTTTTACGTCCGCGAGGGTGGGCCGGCGCAGCGCCAGCCGTTCGGTCTCGAGGACGCAGCTACTGGCCTGGCGCAAGGCCGGGGTCGGGATATCCTGCAACATCGGGGGGCTCCATGAAGGCAGCGCTTTGGCAGCTTTTGGAACGTTGCCCGTGTCCTGGCGGCACACGCGCAACGAAAAGGGGAGGCCGGTTTCCCGCCTCCCCTTGGAGCCCTTTTCGACTCCGCCGGTTCAACAGGACCCGGCGGACTCAGATGTGTCCACCGTCTATTCGGCCGCTTCCGCCATCGGAACCACCGATACGAACGTGCGACCGTTACCTTTTGCGCGAAACTCGACGTGACCTTCGACCTTGGCGAACAGAGTATGGTCAGTGCCCATGCCGACATTAAGGCCGGGATGCCAGGTGGTGCCGCGCTGACGCGCAATGATGTTGCCGGGAATCACGTGTTCGCCGCCATAGGCCTTGATGCCAAGGCGCTTGCCCGCTGAATCGCGACCGTTGCGCGATGAACCGCCTGCTTTTTTGTGAGCCATGGCTCGTCTCCGACTTCGCCTAGAGTTCTAGATCAATTCCTTGACGGAATCATTTCACTTTTTGTCACGCTTCAATTTCTCGAAGCGCGTCGATCACTTTTCCGCGGCGGCCTTTTTGGCCGGGGCCTTCTTTGCAGCAGGCTTGGCTGCAGCCTTGGCGGCCGGCTTCTTGGCGGGCGCCTTCTTCTTCGGCGCCTCGTCGCCTTCGGCGGTGGGGGCGGCAACCTTTTCCCTCTTCGGCCGCGGGCCGATCGAGGGCTTGGCGTTGTCGGCCAGGATCTCGGTGACGCGGATCACCGTGATCTCGTCGCGATAGCCGCGCTTGCGCTTCGAATTCTTGCGGCGGCGCTTCTTGAACGAAATCACCTTGGCGCCGCGCTTGTGGTCCAGCACTTCTGCTGCGACCGAAGCGCCCGCTACCGTCGGGATACCCAGCACCGGCGTGTCACCGCCGAGCACCAGAACTTCGCCAAGTTGCACGATCGTGCCGACATCGCCGGCGATCTTGCCAATCTCGAGTACATCATTCGGAACGACGCGGTATTGCCGGCCGCCGGTTTTGATGACTGCGAACATCGTTTTATTCCTTCGTGTTCGATCCCGGCCTCGGAGACATTCCTCAAGGGAGCGCCCGGGTCGGCTTTTTGGTCAGTCGTTATGGGTACGATTTTCGCGCCAATCGGGGGCGAACCCCTCAAAATCGCGCAAAAACAAGCGGCGCGAGAAATCCCGCGCCGGATGGGCGGACTTATAGCTGCTGAAAGCCGGGAGTCAAGGCAAACGGGCCTGAAAAGCGGCCAAAAATGAAGGGTTTGGCGCATTTCTGGCCGTTTTTGACGCCGCCCCTGGCTGCGCCCGGCCGGATCGCCATGAAACCAAAGGGTTCCCCGGCCGTTGTCACGGCTAAATCCGGCAGGGCAGGGGTAACATGGCAGAAGACAGCGTCACAACCACCGCTATCGCCCACCACGGCGCCGGCCGGCTGCCGTCGGTCGAGGTCGACAGCTTCAACATCGAGCTGAAGGACGACGACGGCTTTCTCGGCGACCGCGCCAGCAAGGGCGCGTTTCGCGAAATTCTGGACGGCTTGCGCAAGCCGTTGAAGAAGAACGGCGATGATCCCCTCGGCAAGAAGTCCGCCGAGGAGATTGCCAAAAGCGATCTCGATGCGGCGCTGGTCGGCGACGACATCCACGCGTCGGCACTGGTGCATGGTGCGATCGAGGAGTTCGCGCAGGAACTGGCTTACGTTACCCGAAAGTTTCTCAAGACCAAGGCATGGGCGGATACCGAGCGCATCGTGGTCGGCGGCGGCTTTCGCCAGAGCCGGGTCGGCGAACTCGCGATCGCGCGCACCGACATCATTCTGAAGGCTGAAGACTTCAGGATCGATCTGGTGCCGATCCGTTTGCATCCCGATGATGCCGGCCTGGTCGGCACGCTTCACCTGGCGCCGTCATGGATCTTCGAGGCCTATGACAGCATTCTGGCGGTCGATATCGGCGGCACCAACATCCGCTGCGGCGTGGTCGAGACGCGCTGGAAGAAGGCGCCGGATCTTTCCAAGGCCACGGTGTGGAAGTCCGAACTGTGGCGGCATGCCAACGACGAGCCGACGCGCGAAGGCGCGGTGAAGCGGCTGGTCAAGATGCTGAAGGACCTGATCACGGCGTCGGAAAAGGAAGGCCTCAAGCTCGCGCCGTTCATCGGCATCGCCTGTCCCGGCGTCATCAACGCGGACGGCTCGATCGAAAAGGGCGCGCAGAACCTGCCGGGCAATTGGGAGAGCAGTAAGTTCAACCTGCCGGCGCTTCTCGTCGAAGCCATTCCCGCGATCGGCGATCACGACACCGCCATCCTGATGCACAATGACGGCGTGGCGCAGGGATTGTCCGAAGTTCCGTTCATGCAGGATGTCGAACACTGGGGTGTGCTGACGATCGGCACCGGCCTCGGCAATGCGCGCTTCACCAATCGCCGCAAGGAAAACGGCAAGGACGAGAAGAAAGCGAAGAAGGGCAAGGATTAACACCTCGCCGTTAACGCTGCGCCGCCCGGTAAGGTTGACCGGTTAGGTTAAAACCGGGATCGCGTTGCCGTTTCCGCACGCGTTGCTAACGTCATTTCGTCGCTCCCCTCTGGCCGGCGAAGCCGCACTTCCCAGCCAGAATTTCGATGAAGCGGCACGGGGCCGTCAGTGTTTTGTCGCGTCTGGCGGCCCCACCTTTCATCCCGAATTTTTACTTCAAGTCTTTATCCGCGCGCGGGTCATGCCCAACCGATGCGGGTGAAGAATGCCGCGATCTCCGATGCCGCCCGATCCGGATCCTCACGATGCGGAAAATGTCCGACGTCGGGAAACAGTGCGAGGTCGAGATTTGAAAAGGTCTCGCCGAGTCGATCGGTCCACGCATAGGGAAACAGCGGATCGTGCTCGGCCCAGCGCACGCAGGTCGGCACGTCGATTGGCGCGGCTTGCGGCGCCTCGCCCTTCAGCATTCGGATTCGTCCCGCATGGGCGGCGCGATAATAGGCGAAGCCGCCGGCCAAATTGCCGGGCTTGAGAAAATTATCGACGTAGGTTTCGAGCACGTCGTCAAAAGCATGCTTCCGATGCGTCCAGTGCTTCAAAAGATAGCCGAAATAGGCGCGGCAGCTTTCGCGCGATGCGCCGATCATTACCGGGGCGATATCGAGCTGGTTGAAGGACTGATACCAGATGTTGTTGAGCCGGTCCGGCTCCGCCATCCGCGGCCCGATGCCGGGATAGAGAAAGTCGAAGAAGAACAATCCGGCGATGCGGTGCGGCGCGTTGCGCGCCATCGGCTGCATGAGCCCGCCACCGACATCGTGGCCGACGATGCCGGCCTGCGTCACGCCGAGCGCGTCCATCAGCGCCAGCATGTCACGGGCGTGCTGGTCGGGGCCATGCGGCCCGTCCGGCTTGTCGCTGTCGCCGAAGCCGCGCAGGTCCGGCGCATAGAGCGTGAAGCGGTCGGCCAGCCGCGTCATCACCGGCTCCCAGCTCAGCCAGAACTCCGGCCAGCCGTGCAGCAGCAACAGCGGCTTCCCGGTCCCGGTTTTCGCGACATGGAACGCCGCATTATTGGCCCGGACCGTCAAATGCTCCATATCCGGCTCCTTTTTGGGGCTTTTGACCCGGCGGAATTCTTATCTTCCGCGCCTTGTCTGTCCAGCCATCCTCGCCTAGAACACGCCCCGACCGCGGGTGAGGAATCACCCCAAATGGCGCCTGGAGAGGTGGCAGAGTGGTCGAATGCACCGCACTCGAAATGCGGCATAGGTGCAAGCCTATCGGGGGTTCGAATCCCTCCCTCTCCGCCATAATAAAACGGCTTCGAGAAAGCCCCGTAGAATCAGGCTATTCTGCACACCGAGGACTTGTTGGTGTAGCCCTTGGGTGTAGCCCCAAGGGCGCCTCCTATTTGGCATAAGTAATTTTCGCAGGCAACGTTTGCAGCCTTTGGAAGCCGGCATCGATCAGGGCTGCCCCTTCCGCGCGCCGCTACACGATCGCGATTGCAAGGGCAGACAGTGCCGGAATGGAACAGCGCAGTCTCGCACCAGTGAAACTGCGACTGATGCCCGGCAATTGACTGGTCGGGTCCTCGACGAACTGGCAAGTAGCGCTGCTTGAGGTCACCGGTGCCAACGGCTCGTACGACGTAGGCGCCGTCCGAATGCGCTCCGTAGCGGGCATCGGCGGGCCGCGGTTACGACGCGGCCGCAGCCGTCGCCTTGCGGAGAAGATTGTTTCTCGGCGACGGCAGCAATGCTCCAGGCGATCATCCGCCTTTGGGTAGAATTGAGGCCGATTGCATCCCTCTCGTCGGCTTTGCTCGTGCCCGTCGTTGACCTAACCAGCCGATATTCACGATTAGCGGGGGACCGAAATTGGAAAGCAGGCACTGTGTCGCGCGCAAAACTCCGGTCCCCAGTCCACGTAGACATAGCCGGATTGGGGCTCGGGCTTGCTCCTTTAGTCCGTCGACACCATGACGAGCTTTTCCTCGAATAGTTGCTCGAGCTTCAATCCCGGGCGGCTCTGCGGAGTGTACATGACGCCGATATCCATTCGACCGTCGATGAGACCCTGCATGAGTTCTGGCTCGAAGCCCGCTCTCTCACGAACGAAGACTTCGGGCCTCGCCTCTCGCATCATCTGGAGCCACTTCTACAAGAAACTCCTCCCACAGTCCCATTCGGCCGCCGACGACCAGCGTGCCGCCAAAACCCTCGGGAATTCCGATGTCGTGGCGGGCCTGCTCTATCGTCCGAACGAGCGTGGCCGCGTGCTGCTGAAACTGCCGGCCGGCGGATGTCAGCGTCGTGCCGGCTTTGTTGCGGACGAAGAGCACGCAGCCGAGCTGGTCTTCCAGCGTGTGGATGCGCGTGCTGACGGTCGACTGGCTGACGTGAAGCCGGTCCGCGGCGCTGATGAAGTTTCCGCTCGAAATCACCGTCAGAAAGGTCCTGGCGAGCTCCGTGTGTCCATCTGAAAACGCTTCCTGATATCTAATTCATCGATATCAAGGACCTAGATTTTTCGTTTGTCAAAATTGATTCGGAACATAGGTTGTTGACAAGGGCTTCTTCTAGTTTCGTGCCGAGTGATCTCACTTCGCAGCGGAAAGGAGGAGATGCATGACGGCATTTGTGTCTCGCGTCATCGCTGGCTTGGATCGCGTCGATGTCGCCGCCGCCTCGTCGAGCTGTTGCCGAAGACGTTTCGGAGAGAATCGCCGACGGGTGCTTCCGAGCATCTCGGACACGCGGATGCGGTTGGTCGGAACGAGTCCATACGCCTAGCTGCGCAGGAGAACGAAAATGAAGACGTTGGCGATGCGTGTGCTCGAATTGACGGCGCGTCTGTACGAAAGGATGAGCCAGATCAAGCGCGACCGGGCCCCGGCACTTTCCGTCTGGCTCGATGCCTATGGCGGCGAGCTGACGTCGCTGCCGGAGCCTGTTCCGATTCGCAGCAAGCGGACTTGACGCCCGGCTCCCTCGCTGGATGCGGGGAGCCGTCGAGCCGGCCGCTCGACGGGAGGTCACGGGGGAGACTGTGCGATGTGCGCAGCCACTGCTGCGACGTCCAACCATGTACCGAAAAATTCTCATGGCCTATGACGGCTCGCCCGACGGCGACGAGGCTCTAGCTAAGGTCGAGAGCCTGGTCTCGTCAATGGGTACGACGGTTCACCTTCTGGCGATCATCGACCTCTCTGAGAACATGCTCATTGTCGAAGGCATGGCTTTCGTTCCCGACAACCGGCGATACCTCACGCAGAAGCTGCTGGATGCCGGCGTCAAACGCCTGCAGGGTCTCAGATGCAAGGCGACGAGCGAGATCAGGTATGGCAATCCCGCCGACCAGATTGATCTGATCGCGAGGGAAATGAATGCCGATTTGATCGTTCTCGGCCATCGCGACCAAGGGACGCTCGCGCGCTGGCTGAACGGATCGATCGGCGAATCGATCCTGCACCATCCGCCTTGCAGCCTGCTCGTCGCGGTGAAATCCAGAAGGATCAAGAACAACGTCACGCCGATCCGGGAGGATGCGGGCGCGGCGTGAGGAGAGTGCCGTGTTGGAGACATCGACCGCGTCGGCCCTCTTGCTGCTGGCTGCGACTCTCACGATGCCGTCTGGCCCGGCAATAGCGAAAAAGTAGGCGGGGCGTAGTCACGACGATGGCGGGCAAGCAGGCGAGCAGGAAGGCCCTCATCGCACTCTCCTGAAGAGATCGAGTGTCGAAAGAGCTTAAACAAGGCCGATCAGGGACAGCACTGTTTCCCGCATCTCCCGGGGATAGACGGCCGGCGAGAGCAGGCAATTAAGACCGCCTGGATTCCTGTCTTTAATCAGACTTGTTTTACTTGGAAGGCGCACCGCGCGCGTTTCCCGAGGGTGGAGGCGGGTGTGACTCGCCGTCTGCTCAGATATCAAATTCCAAATTGAGAAGCGTTGACTGCACGACTAGAAGATAGTAATTGATTACTATCTTTGAGGTCGCAATGGACAGCAAATATCTTTCCGCGGAGGAGCGCCGTCAGTTGACCGTTGAGACGGTTGTCGGGCTCGCAGGCGCGCAAAATCCGAGCGAGATCACCACCGCGGCGATCGCCAAGCGAATGCACGTGACGCAGGGCGCCCTGTTTCGTCATTTCCCGAGCAAGGACGCGATCTGGCAGGCGGTCATGGAATGGGTGACCGATCGGCTCCTCGACCGCATCGATCGCGCGGCGGAGCGCGCGGCGTCACCGGTGGAAGCTCTGCGGGCGATGTTCATGAGCCACGTCGAGTTCGTGATCGCCCATCCCGGCGTCCCGCGAATGCTGTTCGGGGAGTTGCAGCGCGCGGAAGCGACGCCGGCCAAGAACGCCGCGCGGAGCCTGCTCCAGGGGTACGCGCAGCGGCTCATCGGAACGCTTGAACAGGCCAAGGCTGCAGGAGAGGTGGAGCGCGACACCGACAGCCAGGCCGCAGCCATCCTGTTCATCGGAACGATCCAGGGGCTGGTCATGCAGTCGATGCTCTCCGGCGATCTGCGAGCGGCCAGATCCAACGCGCCGGGGGTTCTCGCGATCTATTTGCGGGGGGTGGGAGCGGGCCGGGGTGGCCGGACAAAGGGCGCGATTTCCCGGCGCAAGGGGCCTGAGCGATCATGAGTGCATCACCGTCGACCCGTGCCGCCGGGACCGCAGCCAACCGCGAGACGTCGTCGGCGAAGGCGCGCGCCATGACGGCTCTCCGTCGACCTTTCGCCCGCTACGCTCTGACGGGCGTCGGAGGCATTGCCGCAATTCTGGCGATCGTCGCCGTCGTCAACAACCGCCCCGTCCGGGTCGAGGCCGCATCGGTCGAACACAATGTCGCCATCCGCGTATTCGGACTTGGCACGGTCGAAGCGCGCGTGATGTCCAAGATCGGCTTCGAGGTCGGCGCCACGCTCGTCGAGTTGACCGCCGATCACGGCGACCGTGCCGTCAAGGGACAGCTTCTGGCCCGGCTCAGTCTCGGCGAGCAGGAGGCCAAGGTCGCCCGCGCCAAAGCCGCGCTCGAGATCGCGGAGGTGAACATCACGCGGGCGGATGCCAATCTGGAGAAAGCGCGGGCCGTCCTGGCCCAGAAGCAGGAAGCGAACCGGCGCAAGCAGACGCTGGCCGGGCGCGATATCGTATCCCAGCAAGTCGCGGAGGAGACGGCGCGCGATGAGGCCGTGGCGCGAGCGGACGTGATCGTCGCCGAAGCCGAGAGCGCGAGCACCCGGGCGCAGCTCACCGACGCACAAGCGCAGCTTCAGTTCGAGGAGACGTTGTTGGGACACCGGACGCTCGTGGCGCCCTACGATGCGATCGTTATCGAGCGGTTCAAGGAGCTGGGCACTGTCGTGAAGGCCGGAGATCCGATCTTTACGCTCGTCGCGGCCGGTTCGTACTGGGGGCTTGCTTACGTCGACGAGGCGCGCGCCGGCTACATCACGGAGGGGCAGCGTGTCGACGCTCGGCTGCGATCGCGTCCTCAGGAGGCCTTCACCGGCAAGGTCGCGCGGATCGGGCTCGAGAGTGACCGTGTAACCGAGGAACGGCGCGTGTTCATCAAGGGCGACAATCCGCCGCCACGTGTATTCCTGGGCGAGCAGGTGGAATTCCTGATCACGGTGGCAAATCTCGACAAGGCGCTGCTCGTGCCGGAGGCCGCGGTCCACGGCTACAACGGGCGCGAGGGCACCGTGTGGACCGTCGAGGACGGGCGGCTGCACCGGCGCCTCGTCAGCTTCCGCCATCGCACCGAGGACTCGCGCCTCGAGATCATCGGAGGCCTGCCGGAGGGCGCGCGCGTCGCCAGGCGCATCGAGTCCGGTTTCCGCGAGGGCCGCTCCGCCCGGATCGGCGAAGGCGGGACGCCATGAATCTCGCCTACCGCGACATCAGGCACAACCTCGGCCGTTTCCTCCTGACCTGCATCGGGCTCGGACTTCTGCTCGGCGTCGTCCTGGCGATGATCGGGATCTATCGCGGGCTGGTCGTCGAAGCCTTGACCATCCCGCGTTCTCCGGCCGTCGATCTGTGGATCGTGGAGGCCAACACGCGCGGTCCTTTCGCGGAAGCCTCGCGCATCCCCGGCGACGTTCGCGAGGCCATTGCGCGCATTGCCGGCGTGGCGGCCGCCGGCAGCGTCACCTTTCAGACCGTCGAGACTGACCATATGGGCGGCAAGCTCAGGCTCTACGTTATCGGTTACGAGCCGACGCGTCCGGGAGGCCCCCCGGAGGTCGTGGAAGGGCGCGAGATCGGGCGCAGTCACTACGAGCTGGTCGCCGACCAGAGCGCGGGACTCGACCTTGGCGATCGCATCCGTCTTGGCCGAAATGTGTTCACCGTCGTCGGGCTCACTCGACAACAGGTCAACTCCGGCGGAGATCCCGTTGTTTACGTTACGCTGCTCGATGCGCAGAAGCTGCAGTTCGACCTGGCTCCTCCAGCCGCACGTGTGCAGCTTGCGCGCGGCACGAGTGGTGCCAACCGGGACACCGTGAACGCCGTCATCGCGCGGCTGGACCCTGACGCGTCTCCGGATGCGGTGGCGCAAGCGGTGAGTCGCTGGAAGCACCTTTCGGCAATCACGCAGGAGGAGCAGGAACTGATCCTCACACGTTCCCTGGTTGACCGCGCACGCCGCCAGATCGGACTATTCACGTCGCTCCTGCTCGTCGTCTCTGCAGTGATCATTGCGCTGATCATCTACACGATGACCATGGAGAAGCTGAAGCAGATCGCCACCCTGAAGCTGATCGGCGCTCCGGACCGAACCATCATCGGCATGATCGTGCAGCAGGCCTTGGCGCTCGGCCTCATCGGCTTCACCATTGGCGCCACCCTGATCGCCAACATCAAGGACCACTTTCCGCGGCGCGTGGTCCTCGAACCTGACAACGTCGCCATCCTTGGCCTGATCGTGTTTGCCGTGTGCCTTCTGGCAAGCGGTCTCGGCGTTCGCGCAGCGCTTCGGGTCGATCCCGCGACGGCGCTCGGAGGCTGACATGGCGCCTACGGAAACAGATCGTCCGCTGGTCCGGCTCGAACACCTCTCCAAGCACTTCGGCGAAGGCGAGACCCGGGTCGACGCCTTGCGCGACGTCTCACTCGACGTCTATCCCGGTCAGGTCGTCGCGCTCCTCGGTCCGTCGGGTTCAGGCAAGTCGACGCTTCTCAACGTCATCGGCTGCATCCTCGATCCGTCGTCGGGTTCCATGGAGCTTGACGGAGAGACGGTGCTCGAAGGCGGTCGTTGGTTGAAGTCCAACCTTCGCCAGCTCAGGCTCGACAAGGTCGGCTTTGTCTTCCAGTTCCACAACCTGATTCCGTTTCTCAATGCCACCGACAACGTAGCTCTCGTGCTTCAGTTGGCAGGGGTGGAGGCGGCGGCGGCCCGCGCCCGCGCGGTCGAACTGCTTGACTATCTCGAAGTGGGGCACCGCCGCAGCGCCATGCCGGCCAAGCTCTCGGGCGGTGAGGCACAGCGCGTTGCGATCGCCCGCGCTTTGGCCAACCGGCCGCGGATCATCCTGGCCGACGAACCGACGGCCGCCCTCGATTCCAAACGCGCGGGCATCGTCATGGACCTCTTGCGCAAGGTGGCGATCGAGCAGGAAGCGGCCATCATTGCAGTCACGCACGACGAGAAGATTTTCGATCGCTTCGATCGGATATTCAATCTGCGTGATGGCCAGCTGTAAGCGGACCCGGAGGCTGAGGATCAGCGCAAACGAATGACATTGCAGTAGCGATGGGATCGCTCATGATGCCGGGCAGGAGTGCCAAGAAATAAGCGCGCCCTTGAATTTACGTGCCCCTCGGGCGCCTTCGTTCACCGGCTCAATGTGACCCCTATGCGATATGAGACGCGATACATTGCCACCCAGCCCGACTTTTTCTCGCATTCAGCCTGTCAGAAAATTCCTCTGATCGATACGTACTCGGCACCCTCACATTGGTAAGGCGAAATTCAACCTAAGATTAGTGCTTCCGTACGCGGCGGAGCGTCGCTTCCGCCGAAAACCAGCGGCCGTGCAAGTTCAATGTTCCAGTGGTTGCCAGCCAACATGGTCAAAATGCTCGCCGTATTGAGTGAGTGCCCGCACGATCTTGGTGGCACCCTGATTGCGGCCGGCTCCCGTCTTCATATCGGCCGCGCCGACAATGATCTGCTCGAGGACCGGGTGAAGTTGTTGGTCGGCCTGCTCGGGCAGCTTGCAGTTTGCGACCACATGGTCGATCTGCGTCTGGATACGCGCAGCAAGGGCTTCATATTGCGCTGGCGTGAACACGTTGTTGTGAATTGGAGTCAGCGATTGCGTCATAGCGACACGGATTTCGTCCATGCCGCGACGCAAGACATCATCCGTCGGCCACTTCTTGCCGTGGTTCAGCCGGAGCTGAACATCCGAAGCCGGTCCGTCATGCATATGCGGTCCGGCAGCGAGGGCAGCAGACCCCAAGACAAACCCGAGTGCGACCACTGCGGGTACGAGCGACGACTTGGTAAGAGAATTCATCTGAGCGTTCTCCAAAGGCATTGTTTGCTCTTAGATAGGAGAACGGCAAACGTCAGGAGCTTGCGCTGGAGCAAGGTCCTGGGCGAATGAGCTGCGGCTCGGCGACGCAGCATGCCTTGCGGGTCAAACATCGCGTGAGGCGGCACCCTGATACTAAGACAAGAAACGCAATGAGGCCTTGCGACCTCAGTGGCCCATCCCCGGCATGACCTCGCCGTTGTAGATCTCAGGGTTTTTCTGGCCCTCCACGTGAAGCACACCGAGCAGGCCTCGTTCCATGCGCGCGAGAGCATGATCGACAAGGGTGTAGTTGCCGGGCACGTCCAGCTTGAATTCAGTGATGACCGCGCCGCCTGGCGGAACCGTGACCGTCTGGATGCCTTGGAAAGGAGGCGTCGTGGTGCCGCCGTAATTGTAGACCTTGTCAAAGATCTCGCCGATGACGTGGAAGGAGGAGGTGTAGTTGGGGCCGCCGACGCCGAAAAACATCCGCACGGTGTCGCCGACTTTCGCCTCGAGGGGATGCAGCTTGCTGAGCGCTCCGACGGAGCCGTTGAATACGAAATATTCGGGTCGCTCATTGAGAAGCTTGTCGACGCTGAACTCGGCGCTGCCGTGCTGGCCGAACGCGATGTCGGAATAGATCTCGCCCTGCATCACGTAGAATTCGTGGTCGACCGGCGGAAGCCCGCCCTCCGGTTCGACGAGAATGAGACCGTACATGCCATTGGCGATGTGTTCGGCCACCATCGGCGTCGCGCAGTGATAGACGTATAGGCCTGCCACCAGCGCCTTCCAGGTCATCGATTTCTCGCTGCCCGGATCGACCTGCAGCGCGGCCGCACCGCCGCCGGGACCTGTCGCTGCATGGAAGTCGACAGAATGGATCATGGCGCTGTCGGCCGAGTTCTTCAGATGGATGTCGATGGTGTCTCCGACCCGCACGCGGATGAAGGGGCCCGGCACTTTGCCGTTGAACGTCCAGTACCCGAACGTGGTTCCTTCGGCGAGCCTGCCCTCGACCTCGACACTCAACAGATCAACGCGGACTGTCTGAGGATCGCGCTTGCCGATCGGGGGCGGCAGATCGCTGGCTTCGCGCGAGATGTCGGCCTCAACGACGGTCTGCGGCGACGGTCTCGGTGTGACGATGAACTGGCCTTCCATGCCTGCCAGGCGATGTCCGGGAACGCCGCAATAATAGATAAAGTCGCCGGACCTGGTGGCTCTAAACGCAATCGTCGTGCTCGCGCCCTTGCCGGTGACGCGCGGAGACTTGGTGTCCTGGTCGGGAAACACGATGTCGTGCTCGGCTCCCTCACCGTTGATAAGCGTGAGCTGGACCACCTGACCTTCGGAGGCGGTCAGCACGGGGTTGATCTTGTCTTCGATCGCGCCGCCGACACCGATGTAGACCATGCGTCCGTCAGCGATGCCGGACCGGAGTGTGAACCTCGCATCGGCGACGTAGCCGATGTCGGCGCCGGTTGCACTCTGCGGTCGACTGGGGGGCGGGGCGCCCGTCGGGGACGGAGCTGGCGATGGCTCCGCCTGAGCGGTGGCTCCCGCGGCGACGGACGAGGCGCCAAGGTAGGCGATGACGTCGGCGCGGTCGTGATCGGTCTTCAGACCCGGGAACGGCATCTTGTTGCCGGGCACGACCTTCGCGGGATCGGCAAGGTACCGGTCGAGCGTTTGAGGATCCCAGACCAGATCCGTATGCTTCATGGCGGGCGAATAGTTGTAGCCGGGCTCGGTCCCCGTCTTGCGGCCGATCACGCCGGCGAGCGAAGGCCCCAGCATGTTCTTGCCTGCGTCAAGCGAGTGGCAGGCCTGGCATTTGCGAAAGACCAGACGTCCCGCCGCGGGATCGCCACCTGCTGCTGTTGCCGCTGGGATTGCCGCCAGTGCCTGAGGCTTAGCGATCGGAGCAACCTGGCCGCTCGTCGTCGGAGCCGGCGTCGGCGCCATCTGCGCTATGTGGTCATGGGGCGTTTCAGTTTGTTTGTGTTCATCTGCCGGTGGAGCCCCCGTTGTCTTCGACGAGGCGGACTTCGGTGTCTGCTGGGTGACAGGTGGAGGCGACGACTGCCCGCGCTTTGGCTCGGCGATCGGTTTTGGAGCCGATTGACTCGGCTGCCTTGCCATCTGACGACCGGTGTCGGCCGGTGGTTTCTCGGAGGAAACGGTCTGGCCCTGTGGCCTGGCGCTATCTGTCGAGTAGAACAACTGGCCCAGCCAGAAGCCGCCGACGATTAGAACCAGGCCGATCATGAGTATCGACCAGCGGCGCAGCGCCTTGACGGCAGTGTCCCACATCGAATTCTACTCCGGTGTTTCTTTATCAGTTCGCAAGCATTGTTCCATCGCGGAACCGCCCAACGTCAATTGGCAAATCGGAGGGCTGCCCGGCGGGTCGGAATGGCGATGCCTGGGCAGATCTGCCATCGCGACTTCGTTGTTGCGGGGCCTTTGCTCCAGAGCGGCGTGCCGCGTGCTTTTCAACACTCCGCCGTCGTCCGGCGCGTTTTGTATGTCTCAGGCTAGGGGACTGACTTCGCTCTCATGAAAGGACAGACCTGTAGAGCGCCAACTTTGCCCACGGCTGCCTTTACTTTGCTCGCCATATGACCGAACCCCGATTGAAGAATCGCTTCCTACGGAAGCCGTTCGGAGATTATCCGGCTCGAGGTGCGCCAAATGGATCCGTCAGCTAAGATCTGCACAGCACTGGTCGATGCGCGAATCTCCCCTTGCCTAATAAATCCGAGTCTATGTGATGAGCCTCTCTTCGGTATCGGCGCAAGTTCGCAGGTCGAACCCAGTATCTGTCGGCTACCGCGGCCGTTCAGACGTCCACCATCTCGGACGAACCGGTCATTCTGTCCGCAGGCGGGTTCGCTTTTGATTGACCTCAGTTCGGCTACTGCCCTTCGATAGACGAGCCCCGCTTCGCTCTCGTCAAAGTCCTTGTGGAACCGCTTCTTGATACTGACGTCAGTCAAAACGAGATGAGTTGTTGGCTTCACTCCGCGCCTTCCAAGGTAGTCGCAGCGCATCGGAGAGAACAGCCGTCGATAGGCTATCGGTCGACCCGATTTCGCGATTCGCACGACGCCATCGTCGGCGACATGGAGCGCGGAACCATGCTGCTGCTCCTGAGCTACCCGGTCGCCCGGTGGCAGGTCCTGCTCGGCAAGTTCGTCGGCCATCTCGCGGTGCTCGCGTTCGCGACCTGCCTGGGCTATGGCATCGACGCAGCGGCTCTTATCGCGACCGGGAGCCGCATCGACGCCGATAGTTTGGCAGCGTTCGCGGCCATGATCGGATCCTCCGTGCTGTTAGGTGCCGTATTCATCGCGATCGGATATCTCGTCAGCGCGCTGGTGCGCGACCGAGGCACGGCCGCCGGAATGTGCATCGGCCTGCGGCTCCTGCTCGTCCTCATCTACGACACGGCGCTGCTCGGGCTGCTCGCGGTGAACCAAGGCCGTAGCCTTTCGGCCGCAGGGCTTGACGTGCTGTTGCTGCTGAATCCTACGGACGTCTATCGGTTGTTTAATCTGACTGGCTTTGCGAACGTCAGCATGTTCGCTGGCATGTCCGGACTCGCTCAGCGCACGACGCTTTCGGTCCAGGTGCTTCTGGCGACGCTGTTGCTCTGGACATGCGTGCCGCTGGGATTTGCCGCGCTCGCTTTCTCCCGGAGAGAGCTGTGAGGCGCCTCGCACTCGGATTCGCTGTGCTGGCTTCGATCGTGCTTGCTGGTTGCGGGACACCATTGCCTTCACGATGCTTCCGGATAAGCCCAAGGACATCCGGGCGATCTATGTGTCCGACATGGGCAAGGCGCAGAATTGGGAGAAGCCGGGCGCGGACAACTGGGTCGAAGCGCGGAAGGCGCTGTTCGTGATCGGCAGCCGCGCCAAGGGCGGCATGGGCGGCGAAGAGGCGGTGGCGTTCTCGGAACGGTCGGCGGCGGAGAAGTTCGTCGTGGAGAACGGCGGGCGGATCGTCTCCTTCGCGGACGTGCCGAAGGAGTACGTGCTCGGCTCGCAGGGCGAGAACCCGAGTGCCACTTCCGAGAAGGACACTTCGGGACGCGGATCGCTGGATTGAGGAGAGACGAGTGGTTGGCGGCATCTCGCGACGACGGTGCATCCATATTGCGGCCGCGGCGGCCGGGCTTGCGGTCCCGCTGCCCAGTCGCGCAGCGATTTCGGACCAACACCTCGTCGTCTGGCATGGAACATTGTTTGGCGCCGCGGCGACGATGAAGATGCATCACCAGGAGAGAGACGAGGCCGCAGCTTTGATTACGGCGGCTTACGCGGAGGCAAGGCGGCTGGAGCGTATGTTCAGCCTCTACCTGGAAGATTCCGACCTGGTCCGACTGAACCGGACCGGAATTCTGGTCGCCCCGGCGGCAGAGTTCGTTGATCTCCTTCATATCAGCTTGCGCTTCGCCGACCTGACCGGCGGCGCGTTCGACCCGACAGTGCAGCCCCTGTGGAGGCTCTACGCGGATCATTTTTCGGCTTCAGACGCGGACCCCGCCGGGCCGTCTCGAGAGGCGAAGGTGGCGGCTCTGGCGCAAGTCGGCCACCGACGCGTGTCGGTCAGCCGGGACCGCATCGTCATGCCCAAGGGCATGGCTGACCGTCGCCCGCAGCGCGACCGCCGCCGACGCGCTCTCGACGGCCTTCAGCCTGATGTCGATGGAGCAGATCCGTGCCCTGTTGCCGCAGATCGAGATCGAACAGGTCCACCTGATCGACTCCGGCGGAACTTTGTCCGAAATCGTCGCTTGACCCGTCCAGCCACCAGAACAAGGAGGATATGATGAGACGAGCCTTACTTGCAGTTTTGTTCCTCACCGCCGGATTTGGAGAGGCGAGCGCCCAGGACGCAGCCGCCCTGGCGAAAAGGTCTTCGCCGTTTGCAAGGCCTGCCATCAGGTCGGGGATTCCGCGAAGAACGTCGTGGGGCCCGTGCTCAACGGCTTGATCGGCCGAAAGGCGGGATCGGTCGAAGGCTACAGCTACTCGGACGCCAACAAGAAATCGGGCATCACTTGGGATGAGGCAACGTTCAGCGACTACATCAAGGATCCCAAGGCGAAGATCCCAGGCACCAAGATGGCCTTCGCCGGCATCAAGGACGAACAGAAGATCAAGGATCTGATCGCCTACCTGCACACGTTCGACAAGGCACCCGTGAAGCTGAGTCAGACTCAGTAGGTTCGCGCGTTCGCCCGCATCGCCCCGGCCTGCGTCGCTCAAAGGCGACTGGCTGGGGTCCCGACGCCCGCGGGCACGCATCGCAGCCATATCGATTTCCGAGTTTCATCAAGGAAGAACTGAACCCAGGCACCTCTTCACGACTTAACAACACTGGCTCGTGAAGAGGCGTCATTGGAGAGCCTATGGGACAAGCAAAGCCATTTCGCGCCACGGCGCTCATTGTTGAGGATGATTTCATGCAGCGTGCGATGGTCAGCATGCTGCTTGAAGAAAGCGGCTATGACGTCATCCAGTGCGAAAGCGCGGAGGCTGCCGAAATTGTCTTGGAGAAGAAAGCGGGTGCGTTGTGCCTGCTGATGACGGACGTGCAACTCGCCGGCCGCATGAACGGAGTCGAGCTTGCTCATATCGCCAAGGAGCGCAATCCGCGGCTCGACGTCGTCGTCACCTCCGGCCACCCGCTGGCGCAGTCGCTGCCTGATGGTTCGAAATTTTGGGCAAAGCCATGGGCTCCGCTGGACGTGTTGCGTGAGGCGGAGATCGCCCTCTTGGCCGCGCATCGGCAGTAGGTCTTAAGGCGGTTTTTTCGGGGAAGGTTTCTGATCGATGTCAGAACGCAGAGCGCCCCGGACTGTAGCTGCGGCGAATGGCATTGCCGCTGATGAAGCATTCGGTGCAGTCGTATCGCCGATTTACCTATCGAGCACCTTTGCGTCCTGCCGGCTTCGAGCGCCCTCGAGGTCACGAATACACTCGGGCATCCAATCCGACCCGGGACCTACTCGCCGACACGATCGCGAAGCTCGAAGGCGGCGTCGGTGCAGTGATGCTGGCGTCGGGAATGGCTGCCGTCGATCTCGTCTTGTCACGACTGAAGCCAGGCGAGTTCGCGATTGCCCCGCACGATTGCTATGGGGGCACCTACCGGCTGCTGAGCGCCTGGCGTGACCGTGATCAATTCGATGTGATCTTCATCGATTAGAGCGACGAAGCGGCCCCGTCGGCGGCCATCGAGAAGAAGCCCGCGTTGGTCCTGGTCGAAACGCCCAGCAATCCGCTCATGCGTATCGTTGACATCGCTGCCATTGCCACGCGCGCCAGAGCCGTCGGCGCAAAGACGGCCGTGGACAATACCTTCCTGTCCCCCGCGCTACAGCGGCCCATCGCCCAAATTAGGCGATCGGCTCACTAAAAAGATATATATTTCAGATTGCTTTGATTCTCCTAAAAGGAGTAGATAGGATATATCTTATAGCTACACCAAGAGCGTCGACGGGCTGATGACCCACGTAGTCACGGATAACTGCATCAAATGCAAGTATATGGATTGCGTCGAGGTTTGTCCCGTCGACTGCTTCTATGTCGGCGAAAACATGCTCGTCATCCACCCCGACGAGTGCATTGATTGTGGCGTTTGCGTGCCGGAATGCCCGGCCGAGGCCATCTTCCCAGACAGCGACATCCAGCATGACTCGCATTGGCTCGGCCTCAATCGCAAGTACGCGGGGCTCTGGCCGAACATTGTCGCGAAGGGTACGCCGCCGCCGGATGCCGACGCCTGGAACGGCGTTCCCGACAAGCTCTCCGAGCACTTCAGCCCGAACCCGGAGGAAAGTGAATCGTTCGGAGAGCCGACTAGTCTTCGAACTGCCGCCGAGGTCGCCGGCGGCAATCGACCGAATTCTGGAGCGACCAAAGGAGACGTTTAGGAATGTCCAGTGCCAACGCTTCGACCATCGATGTGCGTGAACTTCCGCCGGCTCAGCGCCATCAGAAGATTTTCCAGCTCGTCAACGAACTTGCGGCCGGCCGCTCGTTCATTCTCGTGAACGATCATGACCCGAAGCCGCTCTACTACCAATTGGAGGCTGAATATCCCAAGCAGTTCTCATGGACCTACGTCGAGAGCGGTCCAACCGTATGGCGCGTTGAGATCGGAAAACTCGCCAAGGCGGCCTGAACGGCACGGGGCGGACGGGAGCGAGGCGATATCGCCTCGCTCTCGTCCCACTCCAAGGGAAAGTCATGTTCGGCGCATCACTGTCCAGATGGACGATGAGCTATTTCGCGGCCGCACTCTCTGCGCTGCTCGGCGCCGAGGTGCTGATGGCCGCTGGCATCGGCTTTCCCAATCAACCGATCGTTGCGCCACAGACTCTCGTTCTCGTTCATCTCGTTGCAATCGGCTGGCTTAGCCTGCTGATGTCCGGAGCGCTCATTCAATTCGTTCCGGTCCTCGTCGCGAAGCCACTGGCGCATCCGGACTTGCCCGTCGTCGCACTCGCGCTCCTGGTTGCGGGACTCGCCAGTCTGCTTCTCGGCTTTCTCGGCATGACCGGGCTGTCCGTGGGCGCGATGCCCTGGTTGCCGCTCGGCGCCATCGGTCTCACCGTCGGGTTCGCGCTCAATACATGGAACCTCGGCCGCACCCTCTGGTCGGCGCGCCCGATTGGTCTGCCCGCACGTTTTGTCGCGGTCGGCTTCTTGAGCCTCGTTGGCGTCGTCGCGCTCGGCACGATTTTCTCGCTGACGCTTAGCGGGTGGGTGACCAACGCCGCTTTCCTGCGCATCACGTCGGACGGCGTTCCGCTTCATGCCGCGCTAGGGCTCGGCGGCTGGCTCACCTTCACCGTCATGGGCGTGAGCTATCGGTTGCTCGCAATGTTCATGCTCGCTCCGGAGGCCGAACACCGCACCACACGCGTCGCGCTTCTGACGGGCACCGCGGCCATCCTGATCGTCCTGATCGGCGGTCCTGTCTGTCTCCTGATCTTCGGTCAGAGCGCGAGCCACCCGCTGCTCGCAGCACTCGCGCTCGCGCTCATAAGTCTCGCTCTTTACGGATACGACATCGTGCGGCTCTATCAGACCCGCAAGCGGCCGAAGATTGAGCTCAATGCTCGCATGGCAGCCTGGGCGCTGGGCGGACTCGGGCTCGCTGTCTTGCTCTTGCTGGCGGCAACAGCGCTCGGGCCGACTGATCGGGAAATCGGAGGGGTGGCATTTCTCCTCACGTTCGGCTGGCTGACCGGGCTCGGCCTGGCGAAGCTCTACAAGATCGTCGCCTTTCTGACCTGGCTCGAATGTTACGGTGGCCTGTTGGGCAAGCGTCCGACGCCGCGTGTGCAGGACCTGGTCAACGAACCACGCGCCATGCCTTGGTTCTGGCTCTATTACGCGGGCGTCGGCGCTGCATCTCTGGCGGCGTTCTTGGATGCGCCTCTGGTGTTCCGGGGCGCAGCGCTCGCGATGCTCATCGCCACGGCGAGAATATGCTTCGAACTCGTCCTGACCCGCAATCTGGCCCAGGTGCCGAAAGCGATGTTGCCGGACGGTCATCGCGCCTGGCAGCGACTGCATCTGCCAATTCCGTAACGCCCGCGAAATGGAGGAACGCCAAATGACGCAAGCTTCTTACGAACTCGATGTACGACCGATTTTGCGCTCCGGCGGCGAGCCATTCTCGGCCATCATGCAGGCCGTCAACGGTCTGGGCACCGGACAGGCGCTCCGGCTCCTGGCGACGTTCGAGCCGGTGCCGCTCTACGGAGTACTGGGCAAAAAGGGATTCGACCATGCCGCGCGAGAGATCGGAGACGGCGATTGGGAGGTGCTGTTCACGCCGCAGATCCAGGTGGCGGACATCTCATCGGTACCAGGTGTCGCCGCGACTTCAGGATGGCCCGAGCCCGTGCGTCAGCTTGACAACCGCGATCTCGATCCGCCGGAGCCGATGGCGCGCACGCTTGCAGCCGTCGAAGAACTGCGCCCGGGCGAGGTATTGTGTGCCCTGCTGTGTCGCGAGCCGGTGTTCCTGTTGCCGGAACTTGGCAAGCGAGGACTCGAATGGCTCGGCGGGTTCGAGGCGGATGGGACGACGTACAAGCTCCTGATACGCAGGGGAGCCGAAAGGGAGGCTGCCGAATGAATGACGCCGGCGATTTGGTCGAGCGGGTGCGTGCGGCGCTTCGCGACGTGATCGATCCTGAGATCGGCTTCAACATCGTTGATATCGGACTTGTCTATGATGTTGCCGTCGAGGAAGACGGTGTGGCCCGGATCTCCATGACCACGACAACACGGGGCTGTCCCGCAACCAACTATCTCAGGGACGGTGCCGGCGAAGCGGCGCAATCCGTCACGGGAGTGCATTGGGCCGATGTTCAGCTTACCTATGATCCTCCATGGACCCCCGACATGATGAGCCAGGCGGCGAAGGACTATCTCGGAGTGGGCCGATGACGCAGGCTCCCGTCGGTGCCGGTCTCGACTACTCCGCGCTGGCTCCCCTCATCTCGCCGCAGGAGCAGATCAATTTGCTATTGCTCGATGCTTTGCAAAACCTTGCCGGTGCCGGCGAAGTGGACGCAGCTTGCCGCATCGCCGGAAAGGCTTGCGTCATCCTTCGCCGTGCCTCTCCCAAAGACGAGCGGCGCTTCAACGCTTTGTTGCACCGTCTGGTGCGCAAGCTGTGATCGGTCGCGTGGGAGAGCGCGGCGTGGCCAGCCATGCCGCAATTGGGAGACCGAAAAACAAATGCAATTTGCAAAACATAGAGGCGATGTGTATCTTTAGCGTTCCTCCGCGCTACCGGTTCGTCAATCCAGGGATAATATGCGGCTAACAAATTTTACCGACTACGCGCTCAGACTGCTGATGTACGCGGCCGCTCACGAAGACCGCCTAATCACCATCGAAGAAGTGTCTGGGGTTTACAGGATTTCGCGCGCGCACTTGATGAAAATCACAAACGCCTTGACCAGGGCGGGCTTCTTGAAAGCCGTGCGTGGACGCTCGGGTGGGCTGACGTTGGCAAAGCCGCCGCGCAAAATACGTCTGGGAGACGTCGTCCGCGCGACGGAGCCTGACTTCGAACTGGTCGAATGCTTTGCCACGGGCAATCAATGCGTCATCACGCGCAGTTGCCGGCTACGCGGCATCTTCCATGAAGGGCTGGATGCATTCAATGCGGTACTTGACAAGTACACGCTGGCCGACCTCATGCTCAGGCCCAGGGATTTTGGTGCGCGACCCGCGGCGTGACTGACTATTGCCCAACCGTACCCGTCAGGCGGCAAGGGCCGGCGACACCGCTGCTCCATCGGAGGCGGCCCGCGTTACTGCGACTGCCATCCAATCACGAAGCAGCCCCTTGTCTTCCTTCGAAAAGGAGGCCCGGCGCTTGACATCGTCGAGCGTTTCGTCGGGGTGACATCGTTGGAAATCCTCGAGAATGAGCGATTCGAGGTAGGCTCGTTCCGCCTCACTCGCCGGATTTGCGTGATGATGGGAGTTGCTCAACATTTCCACGTCTCCGTGCTTGCATCCTCGTTCAGGCCGCTGCGTTCCAGTATCGAGATGACCCATGCGAAGCATTCGGTCATCTCGGTCGTAGCGACGAAAGAAATGATTTCCAGCCGCTCCGTGCGCGAGATGCGGCCGCCGCCGGACGGTCGGGGCGATTCGCTGATCGCCGCCGGGCGCCGGCCGGAACGTCCGAAATTTGAGAGGACCAGGTCAGCCATGATCGCCGGTCCCACGGCCGAGCAGGCGCAGGCGAACGCGCCAGACATCGGGTCCCTGTTCCAGATATGACCAGCCACAACGGGAGCCAAGACGTTCCTCGAACAGCAGGCGCAGCCGCCTGGGATCATGATCCACCACGATCTGCAGGCAGTCATCCGGAGCCAGGTTCTCGAATAGACGGAAGAGGACCGCATGACGGTGTCGCGGGTCGATATCCACCACGTTTATCACGCGTTCACTGCGGTTCGCTTCCGACATCGTCTGCCTCCCCGGGAGATTCGCTCAACGCGAGCGGCGGCGCCGGATGTACCGCCTTCCATTCCAAGTCGGAAAACAGGAACTCGATCTGGCGGATCAGCCGTTCCCGCCCGGACGGATCGAGAAGTCTATACAGGACGGCGTGGAAATAGGGCTTCAGGATCCTCCCCGTGATCCCCCGCTCGGCGACTATCAGGTCGACGATGTTCCGCTCGAGCGGCGAAAGGTCATCGCCCGTCATCGCCGGATCGATAATGGACTTGATGGATCGTTCCACCTCGTCCCACTTGGCGCGCGAAATGTGCGTCAGCACGTTGCTGACATGCGGATGGGCGCGAAATGCCGCGCATATGCGGAAGGCGAGCTCGGCCGTCGAAAGCTCCGGATGGAGCTCGCTATGGCGCACCTTCGTGTTCCGTGGCCGAGGTCCGACCCGCAATTTCCTGCCGCGGGCCGGCCGCGTCATTGCTCCTGCTTCCAACTGGGTAGACAGGGACATCGCTTGACACTCCTGTTAAAAGATATAAATATAATATATCTTTGAACGTGCCTCGACAAGGAGAATCTTCGATGATCGCGAGCCGCCAGGAAGCCGAACCACAGGCACCATCAAGTCGCGCCATAGAGTTCAGCGACAATACCTTCGTCGTCGACGCCGCACTCATCGGCGACCTTCTCCAGGTGCCGGCGACGAGCGTGCCGATCCTGATGCGCGAAGGTAGGATCACCAGTGCCTGTGAGCGCGGAATCGGGGAGGACGAAGGGGAGTTCCGCTTGACTTTCTTCCATCGCAACCGCCGCGCGCGGCTGATCACCGACCCGGCGGGTCGTGTCCTGCGGAGGTCGGCGATCGATTTCGGCGATCGGCCCATGCCGGACACCGTCGCGCATCGGGCGGGCGACTGAGAGAAAACGTTGCGGAAATAGGCGGAAGGCCGGACATGGCCGATATTCGTTCTCTCCAACGCATGGAGCTGACGGGCGGCGGGCTCGACATTGCGAAGATGCCTGGTCATTCGCTGCTTGCCCGGCTTGGCAAGCCGCGTCCTACTCCCGGGGAGGCTTCGAGGTAACGAGAGCGCTTCTCGACTGCCTCGCCGTCGGTCCAACGGACGAGGTGGTGGAGTCCGCGCCGCGTTTGTCGAGGCGCGAGATTTCGGGTCGTTGGTTGTAGTCGGCCATGCGCCGATACACCTGCTCCGATCTCTTCGGCTGGTCCGGGATGAAAGCATTCTCGGAGCTCTGAGGGTCGCACGAAGCCTTCTGGCCGATAATGCAACGTGACACCGGGTCATGGCCATGCCGGGGGTATTCGGGCGCCATCTACATGGTCACGCAGAAGGACTCAAGCGGGTCGCTCGTGTGTGCGCCGCAACGAAAAATCATTTGCAACTCCAGCATCGTTAAGATACATTTCGTATGCCTCTTTAATCGAGGCCGCGACAGCAAGGGCGCACGACGAATCTCGCCAACCGAGACCTTTCGTCGTCCGGCGCTGAAGCCGGCCTTGGGGATTCAGAATGATTGGACACCTTACAATAAGCGAACGCCAATCCGCGCTTCTCATTCTGGTCGCGCTCGCCATCACCGGCCTCGCAATGGCGGCCATCGGTCACGACGATCCAATGGGAACCCAGGGCGCGCTGGTCTTGCTTGCAGCGCTCGCGGGGCTCTTCGGCGTGATCTCACAATACTACGTCCCAGAACCCGGCGCGGACAGGTTTACGCGCTACTACGACGAGCCGAGCAAGATCGGCATCATTGTCGCCATGGGTTGGGTCGTGTTCGGCCTGTTCATCGGCGACTGGGTCGCTTGGCTGCTGGTCAATCCGAACCTGACGTTCCACGCGGCCTGGTCCAGTTTCGGGCGCATTCGTCCCGTCCATACCACCAGCGTGATCTTCGGATTCGGTGGCAACGCGCTGATCGCGACCTCGTTCTACGTTATGCAGCGCACGTCCCGGGCGCGACTGCCGGATCAGCTCAGTCCGCTGTTCGTGCTGTTCGGCTACAACCTCTTTTGCGTGCTTGCCGTGACCGGCTACATGATGGGCATCACGCAATCGAAGGAATACGCCGAGCCTGAATGGTATGCCGATGTCTGGCTGGTCGTCGTCTGGGTGACCTATTTCGCCATCTATTTGCGCACGCTGGCCCGTCGCAAGGAAAAACATATCTACGTCGCCAACTGGTACTACCTCGCCTTCATTCTCGTCGTCGCGGTCCTGCATATCGTCAACAATCTAGCGGTTCCGGTCTCGCTCGGCCACGCCAAGAGCTATTCTCTGTTCTCAGGCGTCCAGGACGCCATGACCGAGTGGTGGTACGGCCATAACGCGGTCGCCTTCTTCCTGACCTCCGGCTTTCTCGGCATGCTTTACTACTACCTGCCGAAAGTGGCCGGACGACCGATCTTTTCCTACCGGATGTCCATCATTAATTTCTGGGGCATCACCTTCTTCTATATGTGGGCGGGATCGCACCACCTTCATTATACGGCTCTTCCACAATGGGTGCAGACTCTCGGCATGACCTTTTCGTTGATGCTCCTGGTCCCCTCCTGGGCTTCGGCCGGCAATGCCCTGCTGACGCTCAACGGCGCGTGGCACAAGGTGCGCGACGATGCCACGCTGCGCTTCATGATGGTCGCCGCGGTGTTCTATGGACTGACCACCTTCGAAGGATCGTTCATGGCGATCCGCCCGGTCAATTCGCTTTCGCACTATACCGATTGGACGATCGGGCATGTCCATGCCGGTGCGCTTGGCTGGGTGGCGATGATCACCTTCGGCTCGATCTACGCGTCTGTGCCGTGGCTCTGGAAGCGTGACGGCATGTTCTCGCCGCGGCTAGTGGAAGTGCATTTCTGGCTCGCCGTCGCCGGCACGATCATTTACGTGATGGCGATGTGGAACTCCGGAATCGTCCAGGGCCTCATGTGGCGCACCTACAATGACAGCGGCACGCTTGCCTATTCCTTCATCGATTCGGTCGTCGCGATGCATCCCTACTACATCGCGCGTGCGATTGGCGGACTCCTTTTTCTCCTCGGCGCGCTGGTTGGTTGTTACAATATCTGGTTGACCATACGAGGCGCCGTAGAGGCAACCAGTCGCACGGTCGTGGAATTTCCCGATGCGGCGCCCGGCGGCCCGCCCGTTCTTCAGCCCGGGGAGTGAGCGTTCATGTTCGGGTTGCACTATCGATTAGAGACCAAGGCAATTGGTCTCGTCCTTGCCATCATCGGCGTCTCCAGCATCGGCGGCTTGGTTGAGATCGCGCCGCTGTTTACGATTCACCAGACGGTCGAAGAAGCTCCCGGCATGCGCCTCTATACGCCTCTGGAGATCGCGGGCCGCAACATCTACATGCGCGAAGGCTGTTATGCGTGTCACTCGCAGATGATCCGTACCCTGCGGGACGAGGTAGAACGCTACGGTCCGTACTCGCTCGCCGTTGAATCGAAGTACGACCATCCCATGCTATGGGGCTCCAAGCGCACCGGACCCGACCTCGCAAGGATCGGCGGCAAGTACTCCGACGAATGGCACGTCCGGCATTTGAACGATCCGCGAGACGTGGTGCCCGAGTCCATCATGCCAGCTTACGATTTCCTGTCGCAAACCGAGTTGCGCAGTGTCGATCTCGGCGAGCACCTGGCGGCGCTGCGCAAAGTCGGTGTGCCCTATACTGAGGAGATGATCGCCAACGCCAGTGCCGATGCATACGGTCAGGCCGCTCCGGATACGCCCTATGCCGATGGTGTTCTGAAGCGTTATGGCGCCGCGACCAATGTCCGGAGCTTCGACGGCAAGCCCGGCGAGTTGACCGAGATGGACGCGCTCGTCGCCTATCTCCAGATTGTCGGCCGCCTGACCGATGCGGCCTACAAGCCTGTCGCCTCCGCGGAGTGACCACATGTTCGATCACGATACGCTCGTCTGGTTCTCGAAATCGTTTGGCCTCTTCTATCTGATCATTCTCTCCCTGATCGTGCTCGCTTACGCCTATTGGCCGTCGAACCGGAAGATGTTTGACCACGCTGCGCAGGCGATACTCACCGATGAGGACAAGCCATGGGGGTAAGCGAGCGCGATCCGTACACCGGACATCTGACGACGGGACACGAATGGAACGGCATCAAGGAGCTGAACACGCCCGTTCCACGGCCGGTCTATTTCTTCCTGATTGCGACCGCGTTGTTCGCTCTCGCATACTGGGTGCTGATGCCATCCTGGCCGCTTCGGACGACCTACTTCAAGGGGCTGCTAGGCAGCGATCAACGCGCCGTCGTCAGGCAGTCACTTCAGGAAGCGCAGGTTGAGCGGGCTCAATGGACGGACAGGATTGCTCGCGAAAGCCTCGCGCAAATCCAGACCGATCCGCGGCTGATGCGGGCGATACGTGAGACCGGGCCCGCCCTGTTTGGCGACAACTGCGCTGCTTGCCACGGCCGCGATGCCAAGGGCAACAAGGGCTTTCCTGATCTGACCGGCCAATCCTGGCTATGGGGAGGCACGCCCGACGCGATCGCCGAAACGATCCGGGTCGGGATCAATTCGACTCACCCCGACAGCAGGACCTCGCAGATGCCGGCTTTTGGCCGCGACGGCATTCTTTCGAGAAAGGATATCGAGAGCGTGGTCGCCTACGTGCGAAGCCTGTCGGGTCTTTCGACGGACCATATGTCACCGGACGCGGTCGCGGCCGGCAGGGCCGTGTTCGCAGCCAATTGCGCCGCATGTCACGGCGAGGACGGCAAGGGCAACACGGAGGTGGGGTCGCGCAACCTGACCGATCGGTCGTTTCTCTATGGCAGCGATGCGCAATCGCTCGTTGCGACCGTTTTCAACGGTCGCCAGGGCCATATGCCGACCTGGGAAGATCGGCTGTCGCTGCTCGACCGCAAGATCCTCACGCTCTATCTGGTCGATTTGCACGCGGGCAACCAATGAACGACGGCGTGTCGATCAAGCGGGCTGTCATGACGAGGGCCATGGTCTGGATTGGCGTTGCTCTCGTCCTGCTCCTCGTGCTCGGCGCCAATGTCCATCTCATCTACGTAGCCGTGCGTTCGCAACCCGCGTGCGTTGCGCACCTCAGACAAGGGGAGAGCGGTCGCGATCGCGACGACTTCAGTGCCGCGCAGTCAGCTTGTTCGCCCTTTGAAGTCGCACAACCCCAACGGTTAGAGTGAGGCAGATCATGATGACCATTCCCGCAGTCGTGCCGCCGCTCCCAAGAGACAACAGTTGGAAGAGGCACCATGGCCGCGCGGCAGCGTTACAGTGGCTCCAGGCCGGATGGCGGGATTTTCACGTCCAGCCGCTGCCAAGCCTGCTCTACGGGTTAGTCATCTTCCTGATATCCGCCGGTATCGTCGTCGGGCTGTTCGCTTTCGAACTCGATTCAATTCTCTTCCCAGCACTCGCCGGCTTCGTGGTGGTTGGCCCAATTCTTGCGATCGGGCTCTATGAGAAGAGCCGCCGCCTGACGGCCGGCGAGCCTGTTACACTCGCCGGGATGATTTTCGTCCGTCCGGCATCCGGCGGGCAGGTTCTCTTCACGGGCGTCATGCTGTGCGGATTGATGCTGCTCTGGATGCGTGCGGCTGTGATCGTCTATGCCCTGTTCTTCGGGTTGAGACCGTTTCCGGGCCTGCAACAAGTCGTTCCGATGCTGTTCACGACGCCGACCGGCTGGGCCATGTTGGTGGTCGGGACCGCGATCGGCGCGCTGTTCGCCGCCTTCTCATTTGCGATCAGCACATTTGCAATCCCGATGCTGCTCGAGGAGCGCCTCGATGCGCTCACGGCCATGGGCTCGAGCATGGCTCTGGTCTGGAACAATCTGCCGGTGATGCTGACCTGGGGGGCCATCGTGCTTGGGTTATTCCTGATTTCCATCGCCACCGGGCTGATCGGGCTGATCATCGTTTTCCCGGTTCTCGGGCACGGGACTTGGCACGCCTGGCGTGCGTTCAAGCTATAACGGTCGGCTCTTTGTGGACTGTCGCAAATGCAGAATTTTCTCTACCTGATACCGATCTCGGTGACGTTAGGCGCCGTTGGGCTTGTGGCCTTCCTGTGGTCGCTGCGGGGCGGACAATACGAGGATCTCGAAGGTGCAGGATACCGCATCCTCGGAAATGAGGACGACAAGCCGCTTTGAGGGTGCACAGAGCATGAGCCTCGGTGCTTTCCCCCTGCTCTATCGCCACCGATCCCTTGGGTAGGCGCGGCCGGGGGCCATTTGCCTTGCTCGCTCCCGGGAATAGGCGCCAACTGAGCCGACCGGCTCTATTCCGCGCGAGCGCCGGTCCTCAGCTCTTGGTCTGAGTGTCCCCTTGGTCCAAGGCCGTCAACGCGAGGGCGCTATGTGCATAGGCGCCTCCGGCCCGCATTTCAGCCGCGACCCATATCGCTTCCATCAGTTCCTGTCGCGTGGCGCCGTGGCGGAGCGCGGCCTTGGTGTGCCCCTTGATGCAATATGGACACTGCGTCACATGTGCCACTGCAACCGCTATCAGTTGCTTGGTTTTTGCAGGCAGCGCGCCATCGGCGAACACTTGCCGGCTGAATGCCTGGAAGGCTCGCTCCGTCTCGGGAGCAAGTGCCCGTCGCTCTTCGGCGAGTTCGCGCGACAATGGAGGGTATAGCGCATCGGTCATTTACGGCACTCCTTCTTTCAAAGACGGCGGAACATTTAAGGGACGACTAATCACACCCAATCGTAGCCATGCCGGGTCCGGGTCAGCGGACCGATATGCCCGTTTGCACCTCGCAGGAACCGCAAGCGCCAGCGCACAACTTCTTCTGCGGTACCTGCGCCGATATCGATACCGGCAGGTGCTCAAATGCGCTCAAGGGCGTTCCTCGAATCGCGGTTGCGTTCTATGTCAAAAGAACGGCAGCGATCATCCCAACCAGCGTCAGGACAAGGCCCGCAACCAACATCGGCACGAGGCTACTCCCCGAATAGGGATCGGCCGAGTTCCCCTCGGTTACGGCACGGGTTCGATACCTCATGGCATGGCTCCTTCTTGCTGATACCTGAACCTCTCGCCGATGCGGAGCATGATGCCGTTCGCGATACCGAGTTCGATGCTCGCGGCAATCCAGCGTGCACGCTCGACAAAACGCGCCTCAGCTGTCGCTGTACAGATTTCACGTGCGGTCTGTTCGAATAGCTTCAGCCAGCGAACGAAATGATCGGCATCGACCGGCAACGACATATGCTCGGCCAGCGGCATGTCGTGATAGCGCACGGTCATCAGCATGACAGATGACCAGAAAGCGCACATCTGCGTCCGTTTGGTGATCTCAGCAGAAAGCCGTTCGCGCCGTACTCCCGGCGTCATGACGATCTCCGCTAATAGGTATTTCAAATGCATGTTTATAGGAGTATATTTGATTTAGAAAGTCAACTTTTCGAGGGTCCCCAAATGACCGATGCCTGGCTCCCATCGTTGAAAACTGATACCCCGCAGGCGGGTTTTGAGCTTGCGGTCAAGCTCTCGCGAATGGGCGTCAAGCTCACACAGCCATCCGATCAGGTGAGGGCGCATTTGCGGACTGCCTACGAGCAGGACTCTGCTCAGCTCATGACCGCGTCCCACGTCATTGCTGTGCACTTCCAAACGGTCGCAGCCGCTAACAACTGGTGGCGGTAGTCGCGGACGACCTGACAAGCGGCACCCAGCGGTCCGATGCTCTCGTGGGCGACGCGACCTTCTGTGTGTCACACTTGGCCGGAGAGTCGATGTAGATACCTGCGACTCTCCAGCGAACTCCTCATTGGGGCCCTCAACGGCCTCGGCAAGGGTAATTCAGGGGCTTTCCCGCACCGATTAGATCGTGATGGCAATCAAGCGCAATCTCAACAGAACTCTTGGCTTCGGACGAATGATGAGCAAGCCATGAGGCGGCGGCTGATTTAGCTAAACGAGCGGCGGCAAAAGACATCGTGGGAGTGACCAAGACATTCGGCCACCTCGCGGAAAGTTACGCAAGCCGCCACTAGCCGTTTCGCGCAACACTTCGGCCTGTGTCCCACTAGGGAGCCGACGCCGCAGTTGATTTGCGTGGGAGCAGAACTCGCGACGAAACGTTGAATTTGATTTGTCCTAGCAAACCTTTGGTCGAGCATGATGGGCAAGAGAATTGGGAACGCCTTCATTGCAGGGTTTTGCGGCACAGTTGTGCACTCGCTCCTTTTATTGGTGCATAGCACCCGCGGTCCGCTGCCCGGATTTCAGCCGAACGAGGACATCCAGCGAACCCTAGCATGGCAGTTCGGAACGGACGTCCACCCAAGCGTCGCCTGGTTGCTCTCATTCGCGAACGGCGCCGTGATTTGGGGGTTCGTCTTCGGCCAGATGTATCGTTTTCTTCCGGGAGAAAGTGCTTGGCTCAAGGGCGTATTCTTTGGTTTCTGCGCATGGGCGGCGATGGGACTGCTGTTTTTTCCGCTCGTTGGTCGAGGTATTTTTGCAGCGAAGCTCGGCTTGGGTATTTCGCCAGCAATTCTCATGCTTGCGTCATTGTTGGCATATAGCGTGACAATGAGCTTGGTCTACGATTTCCTGAACAAGAGAGCATGACCGATCACAACTCTGACTATTTTCCAAAATTGAGCGCTCGGTGGCGATTGTTCACGACCTCGTCCGGTTCGGATGCGGTCCAGGTCGGCCGCGTCAAATGAAAGGTGCGCGGGATCGTCGACTATCCGCATCTGTGGACGTACGCACGCCGCCTGTAGCAGGTTCCTGGGGGGAACCGAGACGGTCAACTTCACCCGGTCAAACGCAACACTATCAGAGCCGATCGACCTTAGACCCGACTCGCATCGTGCCGACCGGTCTCGACATCGATATCGACCGAAATTACCGGCCAAGTTCATGGCTCAATCTTCGCCGAGGAGTAGGCTCCTCAGCACCACTGCGTCGTTATGCTCGGCATCATGCGCGGCGTAGACGAGCGTGAGCTGTCCATGCTGTGCCAACTCGCGCAACCGCTTGAACTCGGCTGGATGCTGCCGGATTTCCGAACGGTAGCGACGGCGAAACTCCGGCCAGCGGTCGGGATCGTGTCCGAACCATTTGCGCAATTCGGTGCTGGGCGCGATCTCCTTCATCCATTGATCGACCGCGGCATTCGCTTTCTTCATTCCTCGCGGCCACAGCCGGTCGATCAGGACCCGGGTGCCATCATCGGAGGCGGGCGGCTCGTAGACTCGCTTGAGCCTGACGCGATCTGCTACGGTCGTCTTACTCACGGAAGTGTTTCCTGGGATGTTGGTCGTCACTTGTGCGAGCGCGCGATCCATCATTGCGACGCAACGTCGGCGTAGCCGTCCGGACATGCGGTTCATGGGGCGCAACTGGAAAACGGGTGATCTTCAATGGGTCACTTGCCGGGAATGTTCCCTCGAGTTCGGCGTCCAGCTGAAGATCACATTCTTTCTTGAGGCTTGGATCGAATAACGGCTTCGTCATTGTGTGTACTCCGTCCCGATTGCCGTATGAGCCAGATCGATCGACCCAATCGATCAGGCAGGCTGCCCTACGAGCGGCGGATCATTGAATTCGCGGAAGAACCTCGAACTCGTGAAAGCGCGGCGGCGATGACAGTGTCCATTCGAGCGTGGTCGCACCCTCGCCCCAGGGGTTGCTGGCAGCCTCCGACTTGCGAACGAAGGCATAGACGAGACCTGAAAAGAACACGATCAGGCCTGCGGCGGAAATGTATGAGCCGATCGAGGCAATCTGGTTCATCCCTGCGAAGGCGTCCGGATAATCGGGAACGCGCCGCGGCATTCCCGACATGCCCAGGAAATGCATCGGGAAGAATGCGAGATTGACCCCGACGAACGTCAGCCAGAAGTGCAGCTTTCCTAGGGTTTCGGAATACATGTACCCGGTGAATTTCGGAAACCAATAGTACCATCCCGCGAAGATCGAGAAGACGGCGCCCAGAGAAAGCACATAGTGGAAATGTGCAACGACGTAATAAGTGTCCTGCAAGGTGCGGTCGACGCCGGGATTCGCCAACACTACTCCCGTCACACCGCCGATCGTGAACACGAAGATGAAGCCGATCGCCCACAGCATCGGGGTCTGAAATCTGAGCGAGCCACCCCACATGGTCGCGATCCACGAGAAGATTTTGACGCCCGTCGGTACCGCGATCACCATGCTGGCGACCGCAAAATAGGCTTGGGCACTGCTCGACATGCCGACCGTGTACATGTGATGGGCCCAGACGACGAATCCGATGAATCCGATTGCCACGATCGCATAGGCCATTCCGAGATAACCGAACACGGGTTTGCGACTGAAGGTCGAGACCACCTGACTGATGATCCCGAATCCGGGCAGGATCATGATGTAGACTTCCGGATGTCCGAAGAACCAGAACAGGTGCTGGAACAGCACTGGATC
>Ga0209023_10000547_pt1 | contig 56575 bp, 57 predicted proteins | sample LakOneMetagenome_FD_187468 | JGI IMG/M metagenome (GOLD analysis project Ga0209023, IMG submission 187468) | Freshwater and sediment microbial communities from Lake Erie, Canada (SPAdes) (version 2) | ecosystem: Environmental > Aquatic > Freshwater > Lentic | place: Lake Erie, Canada... | reverse complement strand
AAGATTATTAAAAATATAATTGACACAAGCACTATACTATGATACCATAAGCTTAATTTCAGAGGTGAAATTGGAGGGTTCGCGTATCACCATTCGCGAGCTCTTTTTTATTCCTCTGAGAGGTGGGATCAATATAATATGGGAGGTCATAATCATGGCTGGAACTAAAATGGGCGGCCAAAAGGCTGCTAGTACAAACAAAACTAAGTACGGTAGCGACTTCTATGCATCTATTGGTGCAAAAGGAGGCAAACGAGGCAAAACTGGTGGTTTTGCAAGCGATAAAAAAGGTGCTGATGGCCTTTCTGGTCGTGAACGAGCTCGCCTTGCTGGTTCAAAAGGTGGTCGTATTTCGCGACGTACTAAAGTCAGTAAATAATTCTTAAAGTAAGAATTTATACTAAAAAGAGTGCTTTTACAGCACTCTTTTTTATTCCTTATCTCACTGAAAGTGGTACGGTTAACTTTAGGCGATAATGACGTGTTCGTTGATTGACTGGTACTTTCCACTTTTGAAAGCAATTGAAGCAGTGGTAATAGTTTGGGTTGGTCTCAATGGAGATAGAATCACAATTTGGGCAAGTACTTCTAAGATGAAGCCAGTCTCGGTAGCTATCCAGACACTGGTCTATCTGTTTTTGATCGATTTTTAGACTATACTTTGTGGCAATTTCCTGGGCCATATTCCATGCTTCAACTTCAATTTTTAGTAGCTCAACGCCACTTTCATAGTTTTTGTGCGCGCAAATTGCGTGTCCTAACTCATGTAATAGTTGGTATAGACCCTGTGATGTACTGAGTTCTTTGGAAACGTAGTACACACAGTTGTCTGCTGGTGACCAATGAAATACATTATGGTCACCAAAAGAGAACTGAGGAAAGTCTGCCTGTACTGTTTTAATGTTTGGTAAGTTGATCTTTTGCATATTCGTAACATCCGTATATTACTGAGTTATCTCCATAGTGGGTTGTCAAAAGTGCCTGGGGGCGTCTAATGGTTGAATGTAGGTAGGTACTAACGTAAGGCGTTAAGTACTGTTTAAATTTCGCAAGATGTTTACCTAGTCCACCTCCAAATATAATTGCGTCTACTTGATATATACAGCAAATCATCGATATGCCAAATCCAATATTGTGTGAGAATTCTTCCCAAATTTTTGGATCGTCAACATCAGCCGCTCTTTGCTTATATTTTTCGTAAAAAGCACGTCCCGAGGCAATATCCTCCCATTTGGTCATTGCGCCATCATGCAGTACGGGGACCATCCCAATCTCACCATCAATGACTTGATCCGCTAATTTACCCTCAATCACTAGAGTGCCACCGATACCCGTACTCAGGGTGATGTAGTAAACACGCGAGTATTTCTCAGATACATTATGGGCTTCTGCGGTGCCTGCAAGTTTACTGTCGTTTTCTATAGATATTTGTTTAATCCCAAGTGCTAAACGTAGATCATCCACTATATTTTTATTTATCCAAGGGAGGTTACCAAGGGCGATAAGTCTGCCATTTACCCTATCAAGCAGACCTGGTACAGCGACACAGGCGATTTTTGCTTTTGACGTCTCAATTGACTTAGCATGACGTGCCAGATCTTTCAAAAATTTATCGTAATTACTATCAGTCCCGAATCTAACTTCCTTGAGCATCTTGCCGTTTTCAGCAAAACAGGCAAGAAGTGTTTTTGTCCCTCCGATATCAACTCCAATTATCATGTAGGCATTATAACATTTGCCCTAAATACTTAGTAGCCAAGAAGGTTAAATCGCTTATCTTTGCACTTTGTTTTCAATGCGTCTATCCTAGAAAGATAACAGGAGGATTTTATGGAAGAAAAGAGGGGATTGCTAACGTACTTTACAGGTATAGCTCGACTTATTCTATTCATTATTTTACTGGCGATCATTACTTTTTTTGTTGTTCGATGGGTTCGGGCTCGTCAAGACACAAAAGCCGCACAACAAGCTGCACAGGGACAGAATACACAGAAAGATGTGACTACGAAGACTGGTGCGGAAAAACCACCCACAAATAGCCAGACACAACCTAACTCAGAGAAGCCAGCCACTAACCACTCTGCTCCCTCAGTTGAAGTTCCTGGTGGAATAGCAGATGGTGGATCTCCTTCACGAGGTAATCAGAAAGTTCCCAATGCAGGTATCGAGGTTTCGATTATGCTGACCGCTTTAATGATGAGTGTGTCTACATATAGCTTTGTAAAATTTATAGACTCTCGATCGTTAGTAGCAAAAAATAGTAGATTGTAGATTTTTATACAACTAATTTATCAGATTATTGTTAATTTTGACTTCTTGTCATCAGATACGGTACAATAGTACTTAATCTAGTAGCATGTTGTTATGCTATCGGAAATATTTTTTGGAAGGAGTTTTGTTCAGAATGACAAAACCAACTATAACAATGGATGATCTCTTAGACGAGGTCCAGCAAAAACAGCTCGCAGTAGGCGAGGTAATTGAAGCAACTATCTTAAGTGTTGCAAAGCATGAGATCTGGTTAGATCTCGGAATTAACGGAGTTGGCATGGTGCCACGCCGGGAAATAGGCTATGGCCAAAAACTTGAAATTGGTGAACAGGTTGTCGCTAGCGTCGTAGACCCAGAAATTGAAGACGGGCAGGCACTTCTTAGTCTTAGGAAAGCTGCGAAAGATCGTGGATGGGACGAAGTAAAAGTACTCTTCGATAAGGGTGAGACACTCGAAGTTACTCCTTACGATGCAAACCGTGGTGGATTACTAGTTGAGCTTGAGGGTGTACGTGGCTTCTTGCCAGTATCGCAACTATCTGCAGAGCATTACCCACGTGTAGGTAGTTCAGATAAGGACGAGATCTTGCAAAGACTCAACAGCCTTACTAACCAAGTACTTAAAGTACGTATTCTTGACGCGGATCGAAAGAGTAATAAGCTTATTTTTAGCGAAAAGGAAGCAGTTCGAGAAGATATGCAAGCTCGATTTGAAAAACTTAAGATCGGTGACGATGTTAAGGGTGTAGTGACAGGAGTTGTTGATTTCGGTGCTTTTGTAAATGTTGATGGTATCGAAGGTTTAATCCATATATCTGAGATTTCTTGGGAGCGAGTTGAAAATCCGGCCGACTATGTGAAGGTTGGAGACCAGGTTGAAGCAAAGATTATTGCGATTGATAAAGATCGTCTTTCGCTGAGTATGAAGCAGACCCAGACTGACCCATGGGCTAAAGAGGCCGATGAGTTTAAGAAGGGCGATACAGTTGAAGGAACAGTAACTAGGATTACTCCATTTGGTGCCTTCATCCAACTTAGCCCTGCAGTTGAGGCGTTGGTACATATTTCTGAACTCGGCGAGGGGCAGGGTGCCGATCCTGAGAAACTCTTCAAACTTAACGAAAAGAAGTCGTTCAAGATCCTTGATATCGACCGTGAAAATCGTAAGATTTCGCTTAGTCTTCAATAAACCCTAAGACAGCACATAAAAGTAACCGCTCAGAGAAAGGATGGCTATCATGGAAGAGTCCACACCAGAATCCAAGGTGATACAAATTGAAAACATGATAACTGTCGGTGATCTGGCGGGTAAGCTAGATATTCCGGTTGCAACACTGATCGGCGAACTTTTCAAGAACGGGATCATGACGACGGTCAATCAGCGTATAGATTTTGATACAGCTCAGATTATTGTTGAAGAGCTCGCCCTTGGATTCGAGCTAGAACGTGTGGAAGAGGTAGCCGAAGAAGTGGAGAGTCCAAATTCTGGACGAATTACATCTAAGACTGCGAGTATCCGCCCTCCTGTTGTGGCGGTAATGGGACATGTCGATCACGGAAAAACTAGCCTTCTTGATTCCATCTTAGATCTAGAGGTTGTTAGTGGTGAAGCTGGCGGTATCACACAACACATTTCGGCGTATCAGACTACGCACAATGACCGGATGATTACACTTCTTGATACACCTGGTCACGAAGCCTTTTCTGCACTTCGTCAGCACGGAGCACGTTTAACGGATGTGGTTATTATTGTGGTGGCTGCAGATGACGGTGTAAAACCGCAAACGGTTGAGGCCATTAAATTCGCAAAGGACGCAAAAGCAAAAATAGTCGTAGCACTTAACAAGGTTGATAAGCCAGATGCTGATACTAATCGAGCGAAACAAAGTCTAGCTGAAGCCGGACTCATGCCGGAAGAGTGGGGCGGTGATACGACAGTAGTTGAAGTTTCTGCGAAAACCAAGCAAGGCATTAGTGATCTACTGGATATGGTTTTATTGATGGCAGATATCGAAGAGCTGAAAGGTGATAGCGAGGGGAGTGCCGAGGGTATCGTAATCGAAGCCCACCAAGAACAGGGGAAAGGGGCGCTTGTCTCGGCCCTCATTGAACACGGCCGACTCCATAAAAGTGACTACATTGTTTCGGGAACTACCTATGGTCGAATTCGTACTCTCAGTGATTGGGCTGGTAATCCTATCGATGAGGCCGGTTCATCAACTCCTGTACGAGTAACAGGGTTTAAGGAGCTACCTCAATTTGGCGACTACATCAGCGTAACAAGTAGCGAGAAGGTTGCTCGTGAACGTGCAGAAAAAGCGAAGAGTCGCAAGGTCAGTGGAAAGCTTAATATGACGAGTAGTGACTTACTCGGTCTGATCAATAAGAATGCCCAGTTACAAGAGGTTCCGATTATTATTAAGGCTGATGTACAAGGATCACTCACTTCTATCACGGACAGTCTTCGTCTTTTAGAGAATGACGAACTCCGGATGCATGTAATCGGCTCAGGTGTCGGTAATATTACCGAGAGTGATGTTCAGATGGCATCTACAAGTAAGGCGCTAGTCTATGCATTTAATGTCTCAACACCAGTGACGGTTAGAAAGCTGGCAGAAAGAGATCATGTATCGATACGTGAGTTTCAAGTTATTTACGAGTTGCTTGATGATGCCAAAGAGGTATTAATAGCATTGCTTACTCCTGAAATCAAAGAGACTGAACTAGGTAAATTAATCATTCGGGGAGTTTTTAGAACGACTAAAGATGAAGTTATCTGTGGCGGCGAGGTCACAAAGGGTAAAGTAGAACCAGGCTCAAAAGCACGACTTGTTCGTGGCAAAGAGCTAGTTACTGAAGTTGAAGTTGTGAGTGTCAAACGGCAGCAACAAGAGGCGAAGGAAGTATTTGAGGGCGAAATGTGCGGGCTACAACTCAAACTCTTTAAGAAAGTGATTATCGAAGAAGGCGACAGACTGGAATTTTATAAACGCGAAGAAGTTCAAAGAACGCTCTAAATTCTGGTACAATAAACTCAGTATTAAGAGGAACGCAAAATGATAAGAATAGATGATACCTTACTCGAAGAAATTGGTTTAATTGCATTACCCAAAGAAGAACGTGACCAATTGCTCCGACAAATTTACGAAACACTGGAAATGCGAGTCGGCATGCGTCTTGCTGAGCGAATGACAGATCAACAACTTGATGAGTTTGAACGTTTTATTGATACGAATGATGAAGCGGGTGCATTAACGTGGCTCGAGACTAATTTCCCTGACTATAAACAAGTTGTTGCAAGCGAGCTTGAAAAATTGAAAGGTGAGATTAAGCAGGACTCCAGTAAAATTATCGAAGCAATGCAAACTGGTGCAGAATCTCCTATGCCTCAAGTTTCTGCAGATTCTCAGCCTGTTCCCTTGCAGTCCCAGGGTCTGCCTTCGCAAAGCGAGACGTCAGTTCCTTCTTCACATCAGAATATTCCGCCACCGCCCGTATCACCTTACGACCAGAACCAACAAAACTAACTACTCTATAGTGTGGCCATAGCCTGCTAAAAATGCTTCGGCCAGCATAGTGTTTTTGCCAGCGGGCCTCAACTTATTGATGACGAAGACTCCGTCAGAAGTATAAATGCCGATTTTTTTGTCCTCAGTTCTAAAAATGGTACCAATCTCCCCACATCTTGACCTATCGACTGAAGCTGAGACAACAATAACATCCTTGCCTGCGATCTCGGTTCTTGACCTCGGCCATTCAATAAACGCTCGGACCTCTGCCTCAAGTTCGCTCGATGTCTTAGTAAAATCCAGAACTCCATCTTCTTTAGTGAGCTTACGTGAATATGTGGGTTTTTTAGGATAATTTAAAGTTTTCTTGGCACTGATATCTTCTTGTGCAGTTAGTTTCGTTTTACCCGAAAGGTAACGCGGTATTTCTGATACGAGTAGTTCATTACTAAGGAGAATAAGACTTTCAGTTAACTCCGGACCTGTTATTACAGGTGATATATGCTGTATTGCAAAGGTAAGAATTGGGCCTTCGTCCATTGCGTCAACGAGTAACATTAAACTAACGCCAGTTGTCTCCTGACCACTTAAGATAGAGAAAGTAATGGGATCAGCACCTCGCCACTCTGGGAGCAAGGAGAAGTGACTGTTGACAATACCTTTTTCAAATGAGCTGATTACACCTTGCGAAACGATAATACCAAAGTCGATTAGTATGCCAATCTCACTTCGAAACGGTGTAGTGGTAATGAGGTAGTCAAGTTCCGATCTATCATCTACTGAATAAGTAGGAACTCCTGTTGCTATAGCAGACATCTCTTTGATTGTACTGGACTTCGTGATTACTGCCTCAACTTCAAAGTTCTCTAAAAGCAGACTAAGACTTTTGGCAGCAACGGGGCCACTACCAAAGAAAACTATTTTTGGCGATATCTTTTTCATAGTCCAATGGCTCCAATCCACCCTCCGGCATTAGCCTAAAGAAGGCATCTTTCTTATTTTTGATATGGTCTATAAATACGATCCCATGTGTATGGTCTACCTCATGCTGTAGTATACGTGCTAGAAATCCATGAGCTGTTACACGAAATGCCTTGCCGTCTTTACTGATTGCTTTCACCTTTACGCTTTGGTATCTAGGGACCTTTCCATATACATCGGGTACACTTAGGCATCCTTCATACTCTTCTTCGATCGGACCTAGTTTTTTCACGATTTCAGGATTTATAAATACAGTGAACCCTTGATCCTCCGTATTCTCAAAATCGTTTCTAATGATAAAAATCCGGTAGAGTCTATTAACCTGTATCGCCGCTAGACCGACAGCAGCTTCATGATCTCTCGAGTTCTCCCAATCAATAGTTGCGGATATCATATCGTCGATTAATTTTTTTATCTCATCAGTAATAACACCTACTTTTTGGGATTTCTTTCGTAGGTTTGGCTCGGGGAGCGTCACGATGGAGTCTCTGTTCATTAAAGAGAATTATAACAGATATGATATCACTACAATAGATTAATTGGATCAAGTGTAAATTGCCAACGGGCAGGAAGTGTTTTAGCGACAGCGACGAGTTGTTTTCTTGAGTCTGAACTTAAAATTAGTTGCTGGTAATACTGTGTACCACGATGTTCATGGAAGGCTGCCGATGGACCACGTATATGTATGTTGGGGTAATCCTTTCTTATACTTTGCCGTATTCTCTCTGCTGCTTCCTGGGCTACTTTTATACTCGTGTATCCAGTACTGATATGTAGTAAATAGGTAAGAGGTGGCATATGTTCAGCTCTTCGTTCTTCAAGTTCATGCTCATAGAATCCCTGGTAGTTTTGAGCAGTGGCAAAGGCAATTGCGGGATGGTCGGGATTAAATGTTTGAATAATTACCTGGCTTTGCTGTCCACTTCTACCAGCTCTCCCAATCACCTGAGTTGTTAGCTGAAAAGATCGTTCACTACTAGAGAAATCAGCTATAAATAATTCTGAATCCGCCTGAACGATACCCACCGTGTTTAAGTACGGGAGGTCGAGGCCTTTAGTAAGTCCCTGGGTACCTATGATTATCTGTATCTTATTGTCATATAAATCTTGGTATCGATGATGGAGCTGCTCTTTGAGTGGCGTGTCTCCGTCAAACCGGGCGATTTGTACATCAGGATACAATTTTCGCACTTCAGATTCTATTCTTTTGCTGCCAAAACCTCTGAAGTCTATCTCGGTACTTTCACATTCAGGACAGGTTTGTGGAAGATTTTCATAATGACCGCAGGTATGACATTTAAGTTTTGCTAGATCCTGATGAAGTCGTAGCGGAATATGACAGTTAGGACATTGTGATACCCATCCGCAATTACTACACAAGCTCATTCGAGCTGTGCCCCGTCGATTGTGAAACAGAAGTATCTGTTCATTTTGCGCAATCGATTTATTCATCGCATTGAGTAATTTTTTACTGAACAATGGATGTGTTCCAAATTCATCTCGCTCTCTCATGTCGATAATTTCTACCGACGTGTTTCGCTTGTTGGTAGGATTGGGCATATGGATGATCGGTGACTTAGTAGCAGTTGCGACATAGTAATCTGCGACAAGTGGTGTAGCGCTACCCAGTACTAGCTTTGTTGCCTTTTCTCCACTTGAAAATTCAGCCAGTTTTCTTGCAACTCGGAGAGCTGAATATTTAGGCTGTGAATCTTGCTGGTAGCTTGGCTCATGACACTCATCCACAACGATTAGGCCGATATTAGTAAGAGGACTAAATAAACTAGATCGTGGACCAACTACTACCCAGGGTCCATCGGAATTTTGGAGCAACTGCCAATTTGTGTGTCTGTCAGCTTCGGTCAAACCCGAGTGGAGAACTAGGACATGATCGTGAAGCTGCTCGAACTCAGCAGCAAGTTGTGGTGTTAGGGCTATCTCGGGTACTAGAACTAGCACGCTTCTGTTGTCGGATAAAACCGTCTTGGCGAGTTCTTGATAAACTCGAGTTTTGCCAGAACCGGTTACGCCCTGAAGTAGATGTGTTGTTTGTCGAGACTGGGCAATCGCCCTGATTGCCTCCGCTTGGTCCACAGTCAAGGGATGTTTTGTTGACGATCTCCTCGTTCGAATTACCTGCTTTTCTTTGACACGACGTGACTTCCCCATGCCCTTTGGTAGCATCGCCTGTAGCACGAAAGGTAACCTGACCGCATAGTATTCCGCCATCCACTGTCCAAGCTTTAATAAATGCTCTGGAACAAATTCGTCAAGTTTCCGAATAATTGGTTTGGTTTGAAATGATGGTTTAGTTGCTTTAGTAATCACCACACCGATCCTAGTTTTTTTTCCGAATGGAATTTCGACTATGGCGCCAATCCTCATCACAGAATCTGTTGTGTAGGTGAGCAAATCTTCTTTGCCGGCTATAATTCCGATCGGGCATACGAGATAGTGATGAGTCATTACTACTAGTATAGCGTTAAATTTTATCTACCGTCTTATAACTGTTGATTACCTGGTTGCTTTGATACACTGACAGTATGTATTTTAGCTCGCGCGCACAAGCAGGCAAAAAACTGGCAACCGAACTTACGAAATACCGCTACGAGGATTCCGCGGTGCTTGCGCTATCTGACGGTGGTGTTGTTGTTGGTGCGCAAATCGCGGCAGCACTGCATTGCCCACTTATGTTTTTACTGACCAAAGATATAACGTTGCCGGGAGAGTTGACCGCTCTGGGAGTGGTTGATCAAAATGGGGGCTTTATATACAACGATTTATTTTCGACCGGCGAGCTTGATGCATTTGCAAGGGAATATCATGGTGTGATTAACATGCTCAAGTTGCAGAAGTGGCATGAACTAAATCGAGTATTGTCTGATGGTGGGTTGGTTGATCTCGATATTCTAACGGGGCGGAATATTATCATCGTCTCTGATGGACTTCTCCTCGGTGTTTCTCTTATGGCTACGATGAATTTTCTCAAGCCTATAAGACACCATAAAATCATTGTAGCGACACCATACTCGTCTGTTGAGGCAGTAGACAAGATGCATCTTTTAGCTGATGAACTGCATGTTATGAATGTTATCGATGGCACTTTCAAACTCCATCATTATTACGAAAAAGACGATGTGCCAGAGCAGAAAGACATCATAAGAATTCTTAACGAAGCCATACTAAGATGGAAGTGACTAAGCTATTCTCTCAGAAAAATTATTGATCTACAGTTGCGACAGAATATCTTATCATTGTCGTTTCAACAATGGTGTCATGGTATAATGAATAAGTTATGCTAGATACATTTATTACATCGAGAGTAAGACGAAAAATTATAATTGTATATGCGAAATATCCTGACTTTAAAACCCATGTACGCGGGCTTGCTAAATTAATCCGCGAAGATCCCGGAAATATCCAGCGGGAGTTGAAGAAATTAGAGAAAATAGGTTTTCTTATTTCCGAAAAACGAGGTAATAGCAAGATCTATTATACGAATAAACAGTTTATCTTATTCAAAGAGTTGCAGAGTATTGTCTTGAAAAGCCAACGCTCTCAGTCTAAATAGTAAGTTTGCTTGCCAGTAGTGGCTATCTGTAGTAGAATAGTTCGGTATGATTCAAGTAACCAGAAAAGACAACAAAGAAGGTTTAGAAAACTTAATTCGCCGTTTCAATCGTAAGGTTGCTTCAGCGGGTGTTATTGCTACCGTTAAGAATAACGAGTTCTTCACCAAGCCTATCAGCAAGCGTGAGCGCCGAGAAAAGGCGATTATTCGCAAAGCTCGTAAATCTGAGAAAATGAAACGCATCCGACTAGGTCAGAAGTAATGCTGAAAGCTAGGATCGGTTCAGACCTGAAGACTGCAATGCTTTCGGGAGATAAGACACGGGTTGAGATTCTTAAAATGCTCAAGACAGCTATACTCTATAAAGAGGTTGAACTTGGAGTTCGTGATGAAGGCTTGACTGAGGAGCAGACCATTGATGTGCTTAGCAAAGAGGCAAAAAAGCGTCTTGACGCAGCTGATATGTACGAGAAAGCAGGTAATAGTGAGAAGGCACAGATTGAACGTGATGAACAGCTTGTCGTTTCTGAATATCTGCCTGAGCAGGCGACTGATGAAGCAATCCTGACCGTAGTTGAAGCAACTATCGCACGTACTGAAGGTGCAACTATAAAGGATATGGGAAAAATTATAGGTAAAGTTAAGTCGCAATTGGGCAACACAGCCGATGGCTCGCGGATAGCAACAATTGTAAAACAAAAACTAGCGTGAGAAAGGAATAGTCATGATTGTATTTTTTGGTCCAGCAGGTGCGGGTAAGAGCGTGCAGGGGCAAATTTTAGCTGCTCGCCATGGATGGCGATGGCTTTCTTCAGGTCAGCTTTTACGTGATTCACGAGATGCAGATATGATCGAAGCGATGCGAAAAGGTGCGCTTGTGGGCACAGAAAAGATTAACGATGTGATCGCAGATGCACTTGAACGAGCGAAAGACATTGATCAGGTTATCCTTGATGGTTATCCACGCAAGCTTGATCAAGCGCGGTGGCTTGTGGAAACACAGCCACGCCATGAGAGATCAATTAAGCTGGCTGTTGTGCTTGAGGTACCTCGTGCTGAATTAGAGCAACGTCTCAGGGTACGAGGTCGCATAGATGATACCACGGAAGTTATTGAAGAACGACTTAATATCTACAGAACAGAAATTTATCCAATCCTGACCTATTTAACTGAACAGAAAGTTAAAATTGCACATATCGAAGGTACGGGTACCGTTGGTCAGGTACACGATCGTATTGAAGCCGAGCTCCAATCTATTGGGCTCATAAAACACACTGAAGAATAGACTATGTTTACACAGGTTAAGACGGAACAAGAAATCAAAGACATGAGAGTATCTGGGCAGATGCTTGCAACGGTACTTCAATATCTTGAGAGCCAAGTGACAGTCGGTATAACTACGAAAGAACTCGCAAATCTAGCAGCAAAGGAACTCCAGAAGCTGGGCGGTAAACCCGCTATTCTTGGGTATGGAGGATTCCCTGATGTGATTTGTATTTCCCTCAATGACGAAGTAGTGCACGGCATCCCAGGGAGAGAAGTAATTCAAGATGGTGACTTGGTAAGCTTTGATTTCTGCGTGGAGTATAACAAAATGATTACTGATGCTGCGGTGACTACAATCGTCGGTGACGGTAGTGGGGCAAAGCGGAAGCTCCTTAAAGGCACCAAGGAATCACTGTTAGCTGGCATTCAAGCTGTCAAAGATGGGACTAAAACTGGTGATATTGGTGCTGCTATTGAGAAAGTACTAAGTCAGTATGGCTTTGGTATTGTCAGAGATTTAGTCGGACATGGCGTGGGCCACCAGATGCACGAAGAGCCTGATCTACCAAACTACGGGACGGCGGGTACTGGTAAGAAACTCTCAACCGGTATGACAATTGCCATCGAACCAATGAGCACTCTAGGTAGTGATCGAGTAGTGATGGATAGTGATGGTTGGACCATCAAAACTTATGATAAGAGTCTCTCAGCTCATTTTGAGCATACGATTTTGATTATGCCCGATTCTGCGGAAATTCTGACAACTCTTTAGAAACAATAAAGTTGCATCATAAAGAGCACAAGCGGTATACTTATTGCTATGCAAGATCATCAACAAGCCGCGGTGGGCATTGATATTGGCACCACATTCGTTCGGTGTGCTATCGGTCTCGTGAAATCAGAAGACCAAACCGTAAGCTTAGTGGGTATAGGTGAGTCTCCGAATACTGGTTTTAGAAAAGGCAGTGTGGTTAATATCACAGAGACAGCGACTGCACTTGATCAGGCTATTGCCAATGCCGAGCGAATGGCAGGTATTCAAGTCGGTAGTGCAACGGTTAATATCAACGGTACACACATTAAGGGCGTGAATTCAAAGGGTATCATTGCGGTCTCGGGCAGTGAAATTATTGAGGAAGATTTGCTCCGAGTTGAAGATGCGGCAACGGTACTACAACTTCCGCAGCATCATGAAATTTTAAGCGTTTTTCCCCGTAGTTATACGCTTGATGGACAGAGTAATATCAAGGATCCTCTTGGCATGAGTGGCACACGCCTCGAAGTCGATGCACATGTCGTTACTGTTTCAGCGCCTGCACTTAAGAATCTTGAAAAAGTAGTAGAGACAACCCAGACACACATTAATCGCGTAAGTGTTTCTAGTCTTGGCGCTGCACAGGCCACAATTAGTCGTGAACAACGCGAAAACGGTGTTGCTGTCCTAGATATCGGTGCCTCGACTTCAAACCTCATCGTGATCGAAGATGGTGATGTGCAGCTCGTAAGTGTAATTCCAATCGGAGGTACGAGTATTACTAACGATCTAGCTATTGGCCTTCGGACAGATCTAAAGGTCGCAGAAGCAGTTAAGAAGAATTACAAGTATCTTGCACAGAGCAGTAAAACTCGTCCTAAGCATGTAAAGGTGGTGGTAAATAGGGGCGAACATATTTTTCCAACTAAGGATATCGAGCTTGTCATTGCTGCTCGCCTCGCTGAATTATTCGAGACGGTAGACAAGGAGCTTGCTAAAATTAATCGATCTAAAAAAATACCCGGTGGAATTACGCTGACAGGAGGCACGGCGCACTTACCTGGCATTGACGTAGTGGCACGAGAAGAATTATCACTGTCTGCACGCGTTGCGTTTCCCTCTGGGATCGGTGGTTTAAAAGAAAAGGTGGCACGTCCGGAATATGCAACTTCGGTCGGCTTAATGTTACTCGATGTTCACAAGGACGAAGACGCAGTCTACGGTGGGCGGGGATTGGGGGGTAGGTTGCAGCACAGTGCAGAGCAGGCTCGCTCGATCTTCAATAAAATATTCGGACGTTTCGGATTCTAGCCCTTACTTGTTCTTTGCGAACACAAAATGCTGTTACTTAGTCCCCATGAAATTTTCGTTACTCGAAATATTGTAATCAAACCAGACCAAGATACTTTAAAAGTTTAGCTTTGAACACATTTATTTCAGCATTGGGTACTAAAAGTGTTCGAGCGTACCCCTGTCATACGGACTATTTCTTTTGGTACATTGATTTTATTGCTCAGCCAGCTATACTTATAGATAGTAAGTCATAAGCGGAGGAGATAACGGTGCCAGAAATTAAACCTGCTGATATACAAGCGTTCGCATCTATAAAGGTAGTAGGGGTTGGTGGAGCTGGTGGTTCTGCAATCAACCGTATGGTGGATTCTGGTCTGAAGGGGGTGCAGTTTATTGCTGTCAATACAGACGCTCAGGCACTCTATCATTCCCGTGCCGCCGTTAAGATTCACATAGGCAAAGACACAACTCGTGGTCTCGGCGCTGGCGCTGATCCAACAATGGGTCAAAAAGCGGCTGAGGAGTCCCTGGACGAACTTAAAGAGGCACTAACAGGTGCTGATATGGTGTTCATTACCCTGGGTGCAGGTGGTGGGACTGGCTCTGGTGCAGCTCACATCGTTGCAAAGTTAGCACAAGATATGGAAATTCTTACCGTTGGGGTGGCGACCCGACCATTTGCATTTGAAGGTGAAAAGCGTCGCAAGAATGCAGAGTTTGCCATAGAAAATCTTTCTAAGCATGTGGACACTCTTATTACTATTCCAAATGACAGACTACTCCAGACGATTGATAGAAATACACCGTTGCTTGAGGCGTTTACGGTGGCAGATGATGTGCTTCGGCAGGGTGTTCAAGGTATCTCGGACCTAATTACGGAACATGGATTAATCAACCTTGATTTTGCTGATGTAAAATCGGTTATGAGCCAGGCCGGTTCTGCTCTTATGGGCATCGGACATGGCAGCGGCGAAAATCGAGCTGTGATTGCTGCACAACAAGCGATTGAGTCGCCACTACTTGAGGTATCGATTGATGGGGCGCGAGGCGTTGTCTTTAATATCACTGGTGGAAACGATTTGTCTATGCACGAGGTGAACGAGGCAGCAGAAGTTATTACTGCGGCGGTTTCTCCTGACGCAAATATTATTTTTGGTGCCACAATCAAGCCTGACATGCAGGACAAAGTTGACATCACTGTTATCGCTACGGGTTTCGACGCGGCTTACTTTACTAAGCGTGGAAATTCTAACGCTGAACCCGACGAATATATTGAAGATGAATCCAATAACCCACTATCAAGTTCACTTGGGGAAGTCGAAGGAGAGGTTGAGACAATCAACATGGATGAAGATACGAGCAATTCCCATGGCTCAACGCTAGTAGATGATACCAATAGCGAACCTGATACCCCATTCCACAAAGAAGATGATGTACCAAGTTCAAACATATGGGCAAGCGATGATGACGAGAAGCCTGAACCTGAAGAACATGATGTCCCAGCATTCTTACGTCGATTTCGTCGTAAAAAACATACTGAATCTGAAGAAAAAGACGAAGAATAGTATTGCAACTACGCTAGCATTAGCGGTATACTTTATAGGAAGTACGCTACTGCTGGGGTCAAGTAGGGTGTGACTTAGAAAATTAACTAATAAAGCCGGAGCATTCATGAAGTGTCCACAGTGTCAAAGTTCAGATTCAAAAGTAGTCGAATCGCGTGATGTTGCTAGTGGTGAGAGCATTCGTCGTCGCCGAGAATGTGAAAGTTGCCAGCACAGATTTACGACTTACGAACGAGTTGAACGCCCAAATTTAATTGTTGTAAAAAAAGATAACGTGCGCGAAGTTTTTAATCGTGAAAAAATACTGTGTGGCATCGAGAGAGCTTCTGAAAAGACATCAATTTCCGCACCAGAACGCGAAGATATGGTTGCACGTATTGAGCGCAAGCTGTACGATTTAGGTAAGCCAGAAGTGAGGGCTGGGGATATTGGTGAGCTAGTCATGGATGAGCTAGCAAAAGCGGATGAAGTTGCATATGTACGCTTTGCGAGCGTGTATCGACACTTCACCAGCATTAAAAGCTTCGAAGAGAGTCTATCGGCATTAAAAGCTCGAAAAGATCAGTGATCTGATTGACGGCTCTGGTTGTTGCCGCAGGGATTTACTAGAATTCCAGCGGGAGTGACTAGGTGGAGGGTGATAAGCCCGCTGACGCTCTAACAAAAACTATTAAAACAAACTTAAAAAGAGGGAAACTAAGGAGGGGTTGTTATGGCACAAACTACAGTGCTAGATATTCGTCGCTATTTTACTAAAAAGGGTACTGATGCGTACGATATGTTTGAGTGGGTACAACGAGATTCGAAGATCGATAATCCGGTCACTGGAAAAGTCGCATTTGAGCAAAAAGCGGTGGAATTCCCTGATACATGGAGCTTAAATGCTATTAATATTGTCAGCCAAAAATATTTCTGTGGAACACCCGGTACAGATGAGCGAGAGGGTAGCCTAAAAACTCTGATTAATCGTGTTGCTGATACTGTTACGCGTCACGGTGACCAAGAAGGTTATTTTAGTAACAAAGACGAAGCGATAACATTTAATCAAGAGCTCAAGTATATTCTTGCTTCTCAGCGAGCTGCGTTTAATTCCCCTGTATGGTTTAATATTGGCGCAGCTTCCCGAGCACAACAAGCGAGCGCCTGTTTTATCCTAGCTGTTGAAGATACTATGCCCTCTATTCTGAACTGGTATAAAGAAGAAGGAATGATCTTTAAGGGTGGCTCTGGTTCGGGTCTGAATATCAGCTCGATTCGTTCTAGCTACGAAACTCTTGGTAAGAGTGCGGGTACAGCCTCTGGTCCACTCTCATTTATGCGTGGTGCTGACAGTTCCGCTGGTGCTATCAAGTCCGGCGGTAAGACTCGTCGTGCTGCCAAGATGGTAATCATGAATGTTAATCATCCTGATATCCAAGAATTCATCTGGTGTAAGGCGATCGAAGAACGCAAGGCTCGTGTACTACAAGAGGCTGGTTTCGATATGAGTCTAGATGGCAAAGATATTTTCAGCGTACAATATCAAAATGCCAATAACTCGGTCCGTGTCGACGATGCTTTCATGCATGCAGTCGAAAAAGACGAAGACTATGATCTCGTCGGTGTGGCCGATGGCAAAGTGTACCAGACGGTGAAAGCTCGCGATCTATGGCGCCAAATCGCCGAGAGCGCATGGGAGTGTGCAGATCCAGGCTTGCAATTTGACACTACTATTAATCACTGGCACACTGCACCGAATGCTGGTCGTATCAACGGCTCTAACCCGTGTTCTGAATATATGCATCTTGATAACTCTGCATGTAACCTTGCTTCAATTAACTTGCTTAAATTTTTGAATGAAGACAGTACATTTGATGTTGCGGCCTATAAGCAAGCAATCCAGGTTATCTTTACTGCTCAGGAAATTTTAGTCGGATACTCTGAATATCCAACAGAGAGTATTACCAAGAATGCCAAGGCCTATCGTGAGTTAGGCATCGGCTATGCAAACCTGGGCGCTATGTTAATGGCGCAGGGTCTTCCATATGATTCAGAGGAGGGTCGTGCACAGGCCGCGGCGATCACTGCAATTCTAACCGGGCATGCGTATGCCACTTCAGCACGACTTGCTAAGCAGGTTGGTCCATTCGCTGGTTTTAATAAAGATCGCGAAGGTATGATGAAAGTACTTTCTCAGCATCGGGATGCGGTGCGAGACATCGATGCCCGTCTTGTGGCGGAAGACTTGCTTTCAGCAGCAGCTGAAACATGGGATGAGGCCGTTGAGCTAGGCGAGCGTTATGGTGTGAGAAATTCACAGGCATCCGTGCTTGCGCCGACAGGTACAATCGGCTTCATGATGGACTGTGATACAACAGGTATCGAACCTGACTTTAGCTTGACCAAGTACAAAAAATTAGTCGGGGGTGGCAATATGATTATTGTGAACCAGACTGTACCTCGCGCACTTCGCACCATGGGGTACACTCAGCCACAAGTTGAAGATATCGTAAAGTACATCCATGAAAATAGCGGTGTCGTAGGAGCACCTCATTTAAAGAAAGAGGATTATGCTGTCTTTGCCTGTGCAGTCGGAGATAATTCGATCCACTATATGGGCCATGTAAAGATGATGGGCGCGGTGCAACCCTTCATATCTGGCGCTATAAGTAAGACGGTAAACATGCCAGTTGAGTCAACAGTTGAGGATATAGAAGAACTCCATATGCTTTCTTGGAAACTTGGGTTGAAGGCGGTCGCCATTTATCGAGACGGGTCAAAGGTCGCTCAGCCTCTTTCAAGCAAGAAAGACGAAGAAAAAAAGGACGATTCACTAGCATCACATGAGCCACAGACGGCAGAGCAAGTTACGGAACAATTAGTTGCGCTCCAGTCCCATGTTCGTCGCGAGATGCCAAAACGACGTAATGCCAAAACCTTTAGCTTTAGGGTTGCGGATTGCCACGGTTACTTTACTGTCGGTGAATTCGAAGATGGTACTCCCGGTGAGCTATTTATGAGTGTTGCCAAAATGGGATCAACGCTCGCTGGATTAATGGATGCTTATGCTCGTTCGATTAGTTATGGTTTGCAGTACGGTGTTCCGCTAAAGGCATATGTAAAAGGTATGACTAATGTTGCCTTTGCTCCAGCGGGTATGACCGATGACTCGGATATTCGCACCGCATCAAGCTTGGTAGATTATATCTTCCGACGCCTAGCGAAAGAATACCTAACACTTGACGATCAACTCGAGCTTGGGCTCGCGAGTCTCGAGGATTTTGAAGAAGCAGCGATGAATAACCAGACAAGCTTACTGGACAAGGTGGATGCGAGTATCCCGACTATGCCAATGGACTTACATCAAGAACCAATTGTGCAACATGTGTCGAAGTTAGAGACTTCGGATTCGGTTACTTTGCAATCTGCGAGTACATCCCCTCAACTAGGCGCTTCTCAATCTGGTGAAACTGCACCACTCTGTTATAGTTGTGGCAATCAGACTCAGAGAGCCGGAAGTTGTTACGTCTGTACATCTTGCGGCACGACCTCGGGTTGTAGCTAGTCTCCACTATCTATCTGAAAAAGATCCCTTTAAAGAGGGATCTTTTTCTAGCAAACGGGTTTGTTTGGTATACTCGTAAAAGATGAAAGCGGTTATCCTTTACCAGCCAAGTACCGAAACGGAGCGCTCTGTACAAGAGTATGTCCGAGAGTTTGCGCGTCAAACAGGGAAATCAATCGGTTTGGTCGATAGTGATAGCGTTGAGGGTGAGCAGATGAAAACCCACTACGATGTGCTGCAGTTTCCAGCCATTATTGTTTGTCGAGATGATGGTTCGTATGTTGAATCTTGGGACGAGAGAGACAAATGGCCGACGGTCTCTGAGCTCAGCTACTACAGCTAGTAGTACCGTAGACTTGCATTTTCATCCTCATTTCACTAGTATTAAACATATAAAGACGTTCTGTTTTACAGATGAGTGGTTATCAGCCACGAAGGTCGCGGAAAGAAATTGTTTACAAAAGTAGACTCCGCCGGAATTGACCCGTGAGATCAAGCAAACAAGTGCTAAAAGAATCACTTCTTTTGGAAGTCAGATGGTACCGTCTTCTGTGTAACAAGAACCCTGAGTTTATCGAAGGGCCAAAGTTAATCAGGGGATTCTGACAGACAAAAGAGGTGATTTTTGTTTTAAAGGAAAACATATGACTACCAAGAAACTACAACTTACGGTTACAGAAATGACTCAAGAAGATCTTGAGGCAGCTACAGCAATGCGTCTGCAATCTTGGCTAGATACATACGTTAATGATGAAATTGGTGTGACCCGTGAATGGATAGAGCAACGTAATAAAACTCAGATGAGTGCCGATAGTATGGAGCGGCGGCGAAGTCGCCTAAAAGAATCGGTGCTAAAAGGCTGGGTCGCCAAAGGTGCAGAAGGGAAAATTATTGGTGTCACTACCCCTTATATTGATGAGGGCGGTAATCAACGTATTGGAGCACTCTACGTTGATAAGGCGTATCATGGAAAAGGTGTGGGCAGTGCCTTGCTACAAAAGGCTATAGACGGTCATGATCCCACGAAGCCCATTCAACTTGAGGTTGTCAGTTACAATAAAAGAGCAAAGATGTTTTATAAAAAGTGGGGTTTTGAAGAAATACCGAATTCAGACATGTTGTTTGCAGATAAAATTCCAGAAGTAAAAATGATACGAAAGGCACAGAATGAAATTTAAATCAGGGACACGAAGAAAAGCACTAGAGTACGAGAAAGATCTCGTTGCCCAGTGGAAAAAGAATAAGACGTTTGAAAAATCTGTGCAAATGCGTCCGAAGGAGAATAGTTATGTGTTCTATGACGGACCTCCGTTCATCTCTGGTGTACCACACCACGGAACACTCCTCAGCTCGATTATCAAAGATGTTGTGCCTCGTTACCAAACGATGAAAGGCAAGCGAGTTGAGCGGGTGTGGGGCTGGGACTGTCATGGTTTGCCAGCTGAGCGTTTTACAGAAAAGAAGCTAGGCATTCATTCTCGTCAAGAAGTTCTTGATTTTGGTATTGAAAAGTATATCAAAGCTACCCGTGAGAACATGATTCAAACCAGTAGTGAATGGGAAGATGTAGTCGATCGAATCGGCCGCTGGGTAGACTTCAAAGGTGCCTATAAAACTATGGATAAAGATTACATGGAAAGTATCTGGTGGGCCTTTAAAACGCTGTACGAAAAGGGAAAAATCTATGAGGGCGAACGAGTACTTATGTACTGTACGCTCGACGGCACACCGCTTTCCAAGGCCGAGGTTACTATGGATGCAGGAGCCTATCAGGACGTAACTGACCCAAGCGTTTACGTAAAGTTTAAACTTGCAGGGGAAGATACAAGTGTACTGGCCTGGACAACAACACCGTGGACACTACCTGCCAACACGGCAGTGGCAGTCAACAAAGATTTTGATTACGTAGAAATATTGGTTGATGGTGAAAAACTTATTTTAGCAAAAGAGCTGGTTGAAAAAGTACTGACAGATGAAAAACACCAGCCAATAGCATATGAGATGCTCAGAACTCTGAAGGGGAAAGAGTTAGTTGGTAAAAGCTATGAACCATTGTTCGAAGATCGAGGAGAGGGTGCTCATAAAATTTGGCACGCTGATTATGTTAGTGATGAAGACGGCTCGGGTATTGTGCATCTTGCCCCAGCATATGGTGAAGAAGATTTTGAGATGGCTCAACAAAACAAAGTTCCTGTTGTGCACGTGATTGACCAAAACGGTATGTATACAGAAGGGGATTGGACAGGCGAAAATGTCTGGGAGATTAACAAGACTATTGCCAAAGATCTTAAAGAGCAAGGCATGGTTTGGAAGATCGATTACATTCGCCACAGCTATCCGCATTGTCACCGCTGTGGCACTCGGCTGATGTATCGAGCTCATCCAAGTTGGTTTATGGATATCGATGGCCAACGGGAAAAGATGCTAGAAAAGAATGGGCCCATCAATTGGTTCCCTAAGCATCTTAAGTATGGCCGTTTTGCTAAAACGGTAGAAACCGCACCAGATTGGAACATCTCGCGTGATCGCTTCTGGGCGACAGCGATGCCTGTCTGGAAGGGGACTGGCAAAGATGGTAAAGAACTCATTAGAGTAGTGGGTAGCTACGCTGAGCTCAAAGAACTCAGTGGCAAAGAACTCGATGATTATCACCGCCCTTGGATTGACGACGTTACGTTTAACATTGACGGTATTGAGTACAAACGAATCGACAAGGTAATGGATAGCTGGTTTGAGGCTGGTTCAATGCCCTTTGCACAGTTTCACTACCCGTTTGAAAATAAAGAAAAATTTGAAGCCAACTTCCCGGGTGACTTCATTGTTGAATATATCGCACAAACTCGAGCATGGTTTTACTACATGCATGCCGTTAATATCGCACTTTTCGACACTTTTTCGTATAAGAACGTTATCACAACGGGCACGCTAGCCGGGAATGATGGTCGTAAGATGAGTAAGAATTACGGAAATTACACAGATCCAAATGAGTTAATGGACAAGTATTCTGCAGACTCACTTCGCTTTCTGCTTGCTTCAAGTCCGCTCCTCAACGGGGAAGATTTTGCTCTGCAAGATAAGGAAGTTGGTGATGTTGCCCGCAAACTCAGCATGGTTTGGAATATGTACGACTTCTTCACTATGTATGCCGAGGTTGATGGCTGGGAGTGGGAAGGGAAACATGTGGATCCGAGCGAACTCTGTAAAAATCCACTCGATACCTGGATCATCAGTCGAGTACATCAACTCACGACTGAAGTTGAAAAGCATATGGATGTCTATGATATTCCAAATGCCATGAAGCCAATCTTGCCGTTTATTGAAGATGCATCCAACTGGTACGTTCGTCGCTCGCGTCGGCGTTTTTGGAAGAGCGTTGATGATGCGGATAAAAATAATGCATACAGAACTCTTCACTATGTACTTACCCAGCTAGCTATGGTGATGGCACCATTTACACCATTTCTAGCAGAGGAGTTATATCAGAAGTTAACAGGGGGGGGATCAGTCCATTTACTTGACTGGCCTCAATCTGGACATGTAGATGAGTTGCTGATTAGTGATATGGCGAGACTCCGCGAGTACGTGAACGAGGGCTTGGGGCTTCGTGCTCAGAATAAGCTAAAGGTTCGCCAGCCACTCGGTTCGGTTACGATTCCTAAAAATGGCACAATTTTCTCCTTCGACGAGATCCTACAGGAAGAACTAAACGTAAAGGCAGTTGCTATTGGAGAATTCCAACTTGATCTAAAGATAAGCTCTGCACTCAAGCGGGAAGGTTTAATGCGAGAGGTAATTCGTTTTGTACAAAACGCCCGAAAAGATGCGGGACTTAGTGTAGATGATCGAATTCAGCTATATCTTCAAACTAAGAATGAAGATCTAGAGAAAGCGATCACTGATCATCTGGAAGTAATCCAAGCTGAAACGTTGGCGACAGATGTGTCTGAAGTCACAAATGGCTACGAAGTGGCCGTGAAGGTTGAAGGCCACGAACTTACAATCTCGCTTACTAAACGAGCGTAGTCTCAACGAGAGTATATTTGTTATATGACAGCAATAAAGCAAAATTTTCTGGAGCAGTGTTACAAAGACGAACGCGGTAAAATTACATTGTTTCAAAGTCCCAATCTTCCAATTCTCACTTGGCTATTCTGTGCCATTGTGACTCGGCTCATGCCCTCAGGCATGTTACATACGCTCTTTATGTTGATTGGTTTCGGAGCACTCTTTACATGGGCGTGGCTTGAGCTATTCTCTGGCTCAAATTATCTCAGAAGAGTACTCGGATTCGTGGTACTTTTCTTACTCATCTATAATCACTTGTAATATGACATGTTATAATTGGCCCCGTACATTAATTAATTAGTATCACGAGTGTAGCGAGAGATCTAGCTCTACGACCTACCGGCAACCATCCTTCTTTGACAAGAGGAAAGGTGCCCCTTCTAGCCCACATGGGAAAGATAAGACTTTGGTAACTCCTTTTCTTTTCCTTGTGAGCGGATAGATACAAAGGAGTATTTTTATGTCAAATTTTAAAACTGCTGAATCAGTCAGTCCTATGCACCCCGATAAGTTATGTGATCAGATTTCGGACGCGATATTAGATGCCTACCTATCTGCAGATCCTGACTCAAGAGTGGCAGTGGAGGCCGTTGGCGGCCATGGGAAAGTATTTGTAGTGGGGGAGGTTACCTTACGCAAAAAGTTGGAACTGGAGCCAATTATTAAAGAACTTGTTCCTAGCTGTGAGATTGAAGTACGTATTGTTGCGCAAAGCCCTGAGATCGCTCAGGGTGTTGATACGGGAGGCGCAGGGGATCAAGGCATCATGGTTGGTTATGCTTGTAACGAAACACCAGAACTACTACCACTGGAGGTTATACTGAGTCGAAAATTAAATCAGCACTTATATAAGCAGTGGCCATACGACGGCAAGACACAAGTAACGATTCAGAATAAAAAGATAGTTTCTATAGTTGCAAGTTTTCAGAATGCTAAAGGTAGTGAATTAAAGTTGGCCACTGAGCACTGGCTGAAAAATCAATCGTATGCTAAAAATATAAAAATCCATGCTAATCCTGCAGGTGACTGGCATCAGGGCGGGTTCGATGCGGACACTGGATTAACAGGACGTAAGCTTGTAGTTGATAACTATGGGCCCAGTGTTCCAATTGGCGGGGGCTGTTTCTCGGGCAAAGATCCGAGTAAAGTCGATCGTTCTGCGGCTTATATGGCTCGGAAAATAGCAATCGATTACCTCAAAAAGAATAATGCAGAAGAAGTATTCTGCCAACTTGCGTACGCGATTGGGTATAACCAGCCACTAGAAGCGACAGTCAAGATAGATGGCAGACAAGTTGAGGTTAGTGGTTATAATCTTTCTCCGTCTGCAATTATCGAAGCCTTAAATTTAAAACGTCCACAGTACCAAAAAACGGCTGAGTACGGTCATTTTGGTCACAATTTTGCCTGGGAATAGCATACGGGTAAGGGGTCTATCGTAGTCGCTAAATCCAAACATTAAGTGTATACTTAAAAGTATGATAATACCTTCGGATGAGGAGTTTTCAACATTGATAGGCAATGCACTTGACGAGTTGCCAGATAAATATGTGTCTCGACTTGAGAATGTAGTCATTACATACGCAGACGAGCCAGACGACAATCAGCGGGTAAAGCTAAAACTTAGAGGAAATCAAAGTCTTTTCGGATTGTATGAGGGAATTCCTCTAACCAAGAGGGGGGCAAATTATAATCTGGTGCTACCCGATAAAATTACACTCTTCAAATTGCCTCTTTTTTCGTACTCGCGAGATGAAAGTGACTTTCTGGCACGAATCAAGCACACTTTGTGGCATGAAATTGCACACTACTTTGGGTTAGATCATGATCGCATCCACGAACTCGAAGATAAAGCACGTTAATAAAGATATATTGGTAGCAATTGAGAGATGAGCTTTACAGGAGTAGATCGATCTGTTACACTAGTGTTCGACTTGATTTCAATAAAAGCCTATAAGGATAAAGAAGAGAATGAAAAAAGCAGTAATTGTAAGCGGTGGACATCAGTATGTCGTTGCTGAAAAAGAGAAGCTTGAAGTAGAGCTTGTCGGCGATGCAAAAACACTGACGTTTGAGCCATTGATGGTAATTGATGATGAGAAGGTTCAGATCGGTAAGCCAATAGTGAGTGGTGCTACTGTCGAAGCCAAGGTGCTTGAAGCAGCTGTTAAGGGTGATAAGGTTACGGCAATTAGATATAAGGCCAAGAAGCGTGTTAACAAGACACGCGGTCACCGTCAGCAACATAGCCTAATTCAGATCACAAAAATTTCATAGTATACTCTGAAGTATGAAATATTGAAACGAGCCAGAAGGCTCGTTTTTGATTTATACCTTAGCTGGGATGACAGGACGATGCGTAAACCTGTATACTAGTTATATTGTTCGGAGGGAAATAAAACACGTGGCAAATATTATCGCGGTTACAAACCAAAAAGGCGGCGTAGGGAAGACTACCACTACTATTAATATTGCTTATAATCTTGCAAAGGAAGGCAAGAGAGTGCTGCTAGTGGATCTTGACCCGCAGGGAAATGCAACTAGTGGACTCGGTGTGAGCAAGTCAAGCACGACAACTCGCGATGTACTCACTGGAAAAGTAGAATTAAGTATTGCCATAACTCCATCAGATTATGAAAATCTTTCAGTATTGCCGACGGATGCTCAACTGGCAACACTTGAGACGGAGATTGCGACGGCAAAGGATAGAGCGATTAAGCTCAAGCAAATACTAGCAGACGTTCCTTACGATGTTGTGCTTATAGACTGTCCGCCAAGTCTAGGGCTTTTAACTGTAAATGCTTTAACTGCAGCAACATCAGTAATTATCCCTGTGCAAACGGAATACTATGCACTTGAGGGGTTGGGTCAACTGCTCGAAACAATGAAATTGGTACGTCAGGCGTTGAATCCTAGATTGGCAATCTTGGGTGTTGTTATGACGATGCATAATGCGCGTACAACTCTTTCTGCGCAGGTTGAAGAACAGCTTAAAAAACACTTCAAGGGACGGTTATTCGAGACTGTTATCCCTCGTAATATTAGGGTGGCGGAAGCTCCAAGTTACGGTAAGCCAGTAGGCGAGTACGATAAGTGGAGCAAGGGCGCGCGTGCCTATAAATTATTAACGAAAGAAGTGATGGAGCGATTATCATGAGTATGAGCACAAAAGGACTAGGTAAAGATTTTTCGGCGTTAATACCCGATGACATGCTTTCTGAAGCACTTGCCGTTGGTTCTTCTTCAGACCATGTTGAACACATCAGTGTCAAGAATATTGTGCCAGATCCTAAGCAACCAAGAAAACATTTTGACCAAGAGTCTCTTCAGGAACTTGCTGACACGATTAAACAGTATGGCATTGTACAGCCACTGATCGTAGCCAAGGACGGTAATTCTTATATTATTATCGCGGGTGAAAGACGTTATCGTGCCGCACATCTAATTGGACTTGCTGAGGTACCAGCAATAGTACGTACATTCAACGATCAGGAGAAACTTGAAATTAGCTTAATTGAAAACGTGCAGCGTGAGGATTTGACAAAACTAGAGCTTGCCGCCGCTTACCTCAAATTGCACGATCAGTTCAACCTTGAGTATAAAGAAATAGGCATGCAGGTTGGTAGAAGTGAATCGGCGGTAGTAAATATTATGCGATTACTTCGCTTACCGCAAAAAGCCAAAGAAGCTCTAAACAATAATGTTATAACAGAGGGTCATGCTCGTCAGATAGTCGCACTTAAAGAAGAACCAGAGCAACTCATATTGCTGGAACTCATTATTAAGAATCATTGGACCGTTCGCCAGGCAGAACAATATGTGGTTGGTCACAGAAAGGCGAGTACGACAGAAAAGAATAAAGAGGGTGTACGCCTAACGAAAGTCGAGACAAAAGAGACCAAACAGCTTGCGCGACGACTTAATACTTCAGTTTCCGTAAAACATATGGCTAAGGGTGGACGCTTAATCATTGATTTTAAAGATGATTCACATCTCGAAAAACTTATTCAAGAATTACTGTAGTCAACAAAATTTTCGTTTGTCACCCCGTATACGACCGGGGGCTGTATGCATAAAATTTTAGAAGAATCGAGCGCTGTCAAAAGGAAAGATCCTAACCTTAAGTGTGCCAATGACCAGTCCCTCCGGAACCGTGCCTAGTTCATTACGCGAGTCCAGCGAGTTACTACCTTCTCTGTTATCTCCACTGACAAATAGACTGTTTTGGGGAACGGTGACATCATTTTCTCCACTTGTCTTGGGTAGGTCTTTCCCGTAGTCTGCATCGTCTGGGTTGAATCCATCAGGATGCTCTGTGTTGTAGACAGTTAGTTTACCGTCTTTTACGGTGACGCGCTCTCCTGGAAGACCGATGACACGTTTGATTAACTGTAAATCAGAACGCTGCGGATCAATAAAGACAATTATGTCGCCACGCTTCGGCTGGTATGTTGCACCACGAAGCCGAGAACCTGTTTTGCCAACCTTGGAAATTATAAGTCGATCTCCGTTATGGAGTGTCGGAAACATACTACTACCAAATACTTTATAACTTTGAAATAGAAAAAGATTGATTAATTGGACAAGTACAAAGGCGATAATCAAAGTAATGACGAAGGAAAGCATTCCCCCTTCTTTTTTTGGCTTTTTTTGCGAACTTGGCTTTGGCTCTGGTAGTGTGCTCGGCGTCTGTTGAGGTGACTTTATGGGTTCATCCATCGGTGTTTCTGGTATGAGAGTAGGGGTCTGTCTAGTAAATTCCGCCTCTTGATTTATCTCTGTTTCCGCCTCGTGATTCGTTTGTTGTTCATCTTGCATCGAGAACCAGTATATCAACATCGAGTATTAAAAGCACGCTTTACCGCTTACGCCAAAACGGCTATACTTGTTTAAAGTATTTATGCAAAAAAGACGTAGACCTAGTAATGCGATAGATGGCTTTGTCCCAAGAAATCGAGCCAAGGCGCATCGTGCCTCACTCGATAAAAGTGCTACAAAGTCAGGCCAAGCTACTGACGGATTGGTGTCACGGCAGCCGATTGCTTCAAGGACATCTGGAGCAGATACGGATGACATTTGGTCTGAAGACGATAGCACTCTTACATTGAACCAGAATGAGCTTGAGATCAGCCCAGAAGATCTTGGGAGGCATTCAAAAACAATAAAACAGCAAAAAAATCCACATTTTTGGCAACTAGCCAAAAAGCGTAGAATTCGCAAAGGAAAGCCAGAGCCATCACTTCGGAAGAAAATTCTCAAGCGTACTTTGTTAGTTATACTCATTGTCATGGTTGGTGTAGGGGGTTACCTGGGCTATAAGGCCTTTCATAATACAACGAGGGTCTTTAATGGTAGTATTTTGGGCCTCCTGGATACCACCAAGCTAAACGGTGAAGAACAAGGAAGAGTTAATATTTTGCTTGCTGGAACTTCTGAAGACGATCCGGGCCACGACGGTGCTAAGCTAACGGATTCGATTATGATTGTAAGCATTGATACCGTAAATAATAAAGCCTTCATGTTGAGCATACCGCGAGATCTATGGGTGAGCTACGAAGCAAAAGGTTGCTCTGTAGGCTATCAAGGAAAAATCAATGCAACATATGTGTGTGGTGAGCAGACCAAGTTTAACGAGAACGGTTATCCTGAGGGTGGTATGGGTCTGTTGGAAAAGGTAGTAGAAGACAATTTCGGTCTAAGTATTAACTACTACGCAAAAATAAACTACACGGCGTTCAAGGACTCTGTACAGGCTGTAAATGGAATTGATATTACTCTCAAAACAGATAGTCCTCAAGGTATCTTAGATAGAATTTTTGACTGGGAATGTAAATACAAATGTTACAAAGTTAAATATCCTAATGGCCCGCTGCATCTTAATGGTGATCAGGCATTGGATTTAGCTCGGTCTAGGGGTGACTATACTGGTTATCCAACCTATGGAACGGGCAATGACTTTGGTCGTACTGAGCGTCAACGACAGATGTTGGTTGCACTGAAAGATAAGGCGCTAAGTCTGGGTATTCTCTCCAATCCTGCAAAGCTTGGCGGTTTGCTTGACGCAGCGGGGAACAACGTGACGACTGATTTTAAGACAAACGAATTACGTCGATTGTATGACATCGGTAAAAAAATTCAGAGTAACGATATTCAGTCAATCGGCCTCACTGATGAAGATGTTAATTTAATTCAGACATTCACCTCAGCAGATGGCCAGAGCGCAATTCGTCCAATTGCAGGCGTAGCAAATTTCTCCCAAATCAAAGCGTATATAAAGAAATTAACCAGTAACGATCCGGTAGTGCGTGAGGGAGCCAAGGTGGTGGTTCTGAATGCCAGTGGAGTTGCGGGTTTGGCCCAGCAAAAAGCAAGCACACTTACCGAAAAAGGTATTTCGGTTGTCGGTGTTGGGAACGCGACTGCTCGGGACACAACCGTCATAGTTGATCTTACCAAGAACCAGAAAATGGGTACAAAAGCCTATTTACAGAAACTTTACGGCGTAACCTCAACAACTGATACAACAGTAAATCCTGAAGCTAAAAACTATACCGCTGACTTCGTGATTATCATAGGCAAGCAGACAGCTACTCCGACAGCCGCAACCAACTAACTAGCGATTAAAATACAGGCTCAAAAATGTTATACTGGATAGTAACATGCTACAAGTAAAAAAGAGATTTTGGGGTACAAGACCAGGGTTTGATATGGGCGATGTTCTCCATATCGCGGTTAATGTTATTTTCGTGGCAGTAATCTATGCAATGGTTGCATATTGGGGGCTGGCACCTCTCGCAGTCGTGCTGGTACTCCTAAGTAAATGGCGCGTTTTTGCGGTCCAACCACGATTCTGGTTCCCTAATATAAAAGCGAATCTCGTTGATGCCATAGTGGGTATCAGTACGATTGTTATAGCATACCAGGTCAAGCATGACTGGCTCGCCATTGTGTGGCTGGTCTTATATCTTGGCTGGCTACTCTTTTTAAAGCCACAATCACAAGAGTTTTGGGTTGGGATGCAGGCACTTTGGGCACAGTTTTTGGGGATGGTAGCACTATTTATGGTGGCAAGTGTTGTGAATCAGCCTTTCGTAGTGTGTCTGGGGGTGTGGTTAGTAACTTGGTCCGCAGCTCGGCATTTTCTTAGTAACTACGAAGAGCCTCATTATCGTTCACTAAGTTTGATCTGGGCATTCATCGTAACGCAACTTGTTTGGGTTACGCTTCACTGGACACAATACTACCTGATATTCGACATGAAGATCGTGCTAGTGGCGGTTATAATCGGTATAAGTTCGGCCAGCCTAGGCGGTGTCTATCACGCCTACAAAACAAACACGCTACAAAAAGGTGTGTTACTTGAAAATGGATTATTTGCAGGGGCTCTTCTCGCCGTTATCCTAGCTACTGCTCATTGGACCACTCGTCTGTAATCAGTTTATTCTCAGCATAGCGTACGATACTTAAGCGACACATAAAAGGAGAGAAGCGGTGGATACACAAAAAGATCAGAAGGATTCAAGTAACCAAGAGCTGACTAGCTCCCCAGGTACATTAAACGCCGCTTCAAGGGATCGGATAGCTCCGAAGCCTGTTCGTCGAGTTAAAAAGAAGCTTTTTATTGCTTGTTTGCTAACATTCTTCATAACTGCGTTGCTAGTCTCTGCGGGACTATCGGTTGCGTTTTTGGCTGGGAGAAATTACTCACAACGGAGTCTGGAAGACAAAAGGCAGGTGGTAGTGCAAGAGGGTGATGTTATTGCTGATGTGGCGCAAAAAGTTGGGCCGAGTGTCGTCTCGATTGTGACGCAACAGCAAGCAACCGTAAATAGTGTATATTACGGCGCCCAAACACAAACGAGTCGGGCCGCGGGGACTGGATTTATTATTGATACAAATGGACTTATTCTTACGAATAAACATGTGGTTCCAGATGGGACAAGTACTGTAGAGGTAGTGACTGCTGACGGAACAAAATATGAAAATGTTAAAATTATTGGTCGCGACCCGTTGAATGACCTTGCAGTGCTTCAAGTAGCTAATCCGAAGAACTTTAAGGCTGTAAATTTAGGTAACTCAGATGATGTACGGACTGGCCAGAAGGTTATCGCCATTGGTAACGCTCTTGGACAGTTTCAGAATACCGTTACATCAGGTATTATTTCTGGCATGGGACGCCCCATTGAGGCAGGTGATGAATCTGGTGGAGCAGGTGAAGAATTAACCAATCTCTTTCAAACAGACGCTGCAATTAATTCAGGTAATTCTGGTGGGCCGCTTCTTAACTTTAATGGCGAAGTAATAGGCATTAATACTGCTGTTGCAGCAGATGCGGAAAATATTGGTTTCTCAATTCCTATTAACGAGGCGAAAGGTATTATTTCAAGCGTTAAGATAACGGGGAAAATTTCTCGGCCGTATATCGGTGTTCAGTATACAATGCTTACTCCTGATGTAGCCAAGCAGTTAGATATATCGGTACAACAAGGAGCTTATGTTAGTACGCAACCTGGTTCAGTCGTGACTGGTAGTCCAGCAGAAAAAGCCGGACTCGCGGCAGGCGACGTCATTACTGCGATTAATGGTAAGCAATTAGATGAAAAAACTTCGCTAACCTCTGCCGTAGGAAAGTTTAAGGTGGGAGATACAATTGAACTAACTGTAATTCGCGGGGGTAAGGAGCAGAAATTTAACGTAACGCTAGCAGAAGCACCATCAAGCTAGCATGTAGCATCATTTTGACCAGTCTTGTGTAGGGCAAAAAATTCCTTCTCGCTCCGTTACCTAATGTGAGAATTATCCTAGAATAGCATTTATGTTGTGAATAGCTGAGCCAAGACTCGGGTCTCAATAACAGTGTACCCTGCAATATTTGCATAAGGCTCCATGACGTCATGCTGATTTTTGAGACTTTCGGTGATGATATAGTTTGGCCGAGGACTCAGACTTAGAAGTTGTTTCCAAAATAAACTGTAGTGGTCAGTGCCATTTGTACCGGAAAATAACGCAATTTTTGGTTCAGCCCTAACTTCTTCAGAAGTTACGAGTAAATCCGGAACGTAGGGGAGGTTTGCCAGGATAATATTTGGTTTAATGGTATTTGCTACGTTGAGTAAGTCTGCCTCATAGAACTGCACGGGAGCTTGTAGCCTATGTGCATTTTCCAGTGCAACAAAAAGGGCATCGCTACTTATGTCGGTAGCTATGACAGTTGTCTCAGGCAACTCTAACTGTGCAGTAATAGCAAGAATTCCGCACCCCGTGCCAATATCGAGGATGGTTGTGGGAGTTGGAAGCGGTATAGAGAGGAGCAGGCTAATAAGGTCTTCGCTTTCTGGTCGAGGAATCAATACGGAATCGTTGACTTTAAAATCACGTCCGTAGAACTCCTTCGAGCCAGTTATATAGGCGAGTGGTGTATGGTTTTCGCGCTTAGAAAGGTTTTCGTGTAACTCTTTTAGCTGAAGTCTAGTCAAGACTTCGTCATTATGAGAATGCACCCACTCTCTCGATTTTTTCAATGTATTTTCAAGTATTAAAAGAGAGTCGAGTCGTGCGGATTGAATCTCAACTGCCTTCAGTTGTTCGGATGCTTCTCTAAGCCAATTTTGAATATTCATAGCGTTGTCTGATGACCTCATAAGCAAGTACGGCCGTCGCATTACTGACGTTAAGCGAATCGTTTACGCCAAGCATTGGAATCATGACCGGTTTTGATCGAATTTTCCAAAAGTCACTCAGTCCGGCATGTTCGGTACCAAGTACTATTGCTGTAGGCAGTGTGAAGTCCGGGCTAGCGTAAAATTCTGAATCTTCCGAAAGTATAGCGCCGTATGTTGTAATCTCGTGTTTCTCCAGGAAATCGTAAACAGATTCGCTACTGGCGGCAACAACTTGCTTGGCGAACAGGGTACCGACGCTTGATCGAATAACATTGGGATTAAACACATCAGTTCGCTCATCACAGATAATTATCCCGTCTGCTCCCGCGCCATCAGCAGTGCGTATGATAGCCCCGAGATTTCCAGGTTTCTCAATTCCCTCAACAATAATAAAAAAGGGGTCCTCGCCGAATGTTAGTTGGTCGAGTGAGCGGTTTTTGGTCTGGAATACTGCAAGTAGACCCTCGCTGTTTCCACGGTATGCAATTTTTGTATAACACTCCTCAGAAATACTATAGATCTCGGTGTTCTCTTGATGAGGCAGATCTTCACCGTAAATTTTGGGACATACAAATAAGGAGTGAGGTAGGTATCCACCATCGATTGCGGAGGCGATCTCTTTCGCACCTTCCACTATAAAGACGCCCTCATCACGGCGAGTACTATTTTTATGTAAACTTTTTACCCATTTAATTTTAGGATTTGAGGTGCTGGCAATATGAGGTGTCATATACAGAGTATACCAACAACGCTATAAAACTACGAAACTAGGTGACAAAATTTGACAGCATACCATTAAAAGTTATATTATATGTTACGACCAAAAAGGCGAAACCCGGATGATAGATTCTGAGCAAACAAGCATAAGTCGACGATTTATACTTCAGGCAACTGATCCTGGGGTTGAATTTGTTGCCCCACACGAAACCCTCCGAGAGCTACGATGCCAGTGGAATGATGTTGTTCACACCAACCCCGACTACTTAGTGGGTTTGGTTATTTTTGGATCTGCAGTCAAAGGGTCGTTTACGCTGGATAGTGATATCGATGCAGTTATAATTTGTGATCCCACTAGTGGAGATGACTCAATCGAGCACGTGACCCAATCGGTAAGGTTAAAAGATGAGTGGTTAACTCGGACAGTGCTAGGGCATCCGGTGAGAGCTTTTACGCTCGAAGTTAGCCGACAGAGTATAGCGGAGGATGTCGCCATGATGGTTGGTAATAATGTTGACGTAGAACCGACCAAGAACGAGGCCTACATTGCGCCCCGTGCACTAATATTTCCATTTATGTTGCAGGTTGGGGAAGGAAAAATCTCCGATTATAGGAAGATGATTCTTGATGAAATAGCACGCACAAATAACCCAGATAGAAACTGGAGGGTTTTGGCAGATAATCTTTTACGTTTCGAAGAGTTTAGTAGGCGGGCAGTAGTAGAGATGCCACGAACAATTCAGGGCGCGTATCGCTACTTTAACTTAACAGAGTAAGAAATTGACTCGAAAGATGATTAACTCTCTCGTGCAAGTTGAGATTCGTAGGACTGTAGTTTACTAATTAGATCATCGATATCACCATTCATAGCCTGCGGAATACTACTTCGTGAGTAATTAACTCTGTGATCGGTAATGCGGTCTTGTGGAAAATTGTAAGTACGGATTTTTTCAGAACGGTCCCCAGATCCAATAAGTGATTTCCGCTGAGCCGAAAGGCTAGCATTGGCTTCGTCGATTTGCTTTTGAAGTAGGCGAGAACGAAGTACGCTCATTGCTTTGAGTTTATTTTTAATCTGCGACTTTTCATCTTGGTTAGTAACGACAATTCCCGATGGTAGGTGAGTGATGCGTACTGCAGAGTCGGTTGTGTTAACCGATTGACCCCCGTGGCCCGATGCGCGATAGGTGTCTACCTTCAAATCAGCGTCCTTGACATCAATATCCGTTTCTTCAGCTTCAGGCATGACCGCAACAGTGACGGTTGAAGTGTGAATGCGCCCCTGACTTTCTGTTGCAGGCACTCGCTGTACACGGTGAACTCCGCCTTCAAACTTAAGGTGCTTATAGGCATCTAAGCCCTTAACCATGAAAATAACTTCCTTATATCCCCCTGAATCATTGGCATTTTCCGACATTATTTCAGTTTTAAGGTTATGTGTTTCACAGTACCGTAGGTACATTCTAAGTAGTTCTGCAGCAAAGAGCCCCGCTTCGTCACCGCCTGCGCCTGCCCGAATTTCTACAACGGCATTCTTGTGATCATTCGGATCTTTAGGAGTCAGCAGTTCTTTTAATTCCTCCTCGGTCTCAGCAATTTTCTCTTCAAGCTCGGGGATCTCAATTTTTGCGAGCTCGGCTAGTTCACTATCGTTAGCTCTTAGGATTTCGTTCGCATCTGTCAGTTGCTTTTCAAATAAGTGCTTTTGATCGAAGGCGATGATAACATTTTCAAGCTCAGCACGGCGACGATTCTTTTCACCAACCTTTGGATCGGAAAATGCATCCGGTGCGCTTAGCGCCTCAGTTAGTTCTGTAAGTTCAACTCGTAGTTTCTGTTCTGGTTCCATCTCTGCCTTTATTCTACTAAAAACACCGCCCGAAAGATAATGAGCGGTGTCCTTGATTAGTAGATGCTATTTTTCTGTGTCAGTTGCTTCTTTTTTCGTCACCTCATTGGCAGGTGCTTTGATGCTTTCATCTGTCTCTGTTGTTTTCTCAGCCGATTTATTCTTGGCGCCGGGCTTTTTCGTCGTTTTTTCAGCAATTGCGAGCTTAGCTTGCCGAGCCTTTTCAGCAGCCTCAGCACGAGCTTTGAACTTATCTACGCGTCCTTCGATATCCATAATCTTTTCTTCACCAGTAAAGAAAGGGTGAGAGGCGCTCGAAACGTGTACTTTAACCAGGGGGTATTCGTTGCCGTCCTCCCATTTGATAGTTTCACTTGTCGCAACAGTTGAGCGGGTTAAAAAACTAAATTTACTTGATGTATCCTGGAAAATAACCAAGCGATAATCTGTTGGGTGCAGATCTTTCTTCATGTGAGCAAACTCCTATCCTATAAGTTTTACGGTTAGCAGCGGACAAACTGCAGTCGCATTACGTCAATAACTGGGTAATTATATCTGTTAAGCAGAAATAAATCAATAGACAGTCGTAGTATGACAAAGTAAAAGTATATGTATATACGTAAGATTGAAGGAGTCTCCGCCCGATGCTCTTGAGCTGGTCTTTGGCTGTGGTTTGCGGATCTACAATTGATATTTGTTTACAATATTAGGTTTGAAACCTCTACCACAATCTGTTATACTGTAGGAAGTAAACATTAATCAGCAGGTAAGGAAATCCTTCTGTATAAGAGCAACTTTGTTTTTATATTAGTAGCTTACTTGTGAAGAACGAAAGGATTTATCACTATGGCGGTAGACGTTGACATTAAAAAGTTACTCGAGAGTGGTGTGCATTTTGGCCATACAACAAGTCGGTGGCACCCAAAGATGGCACCATATTTGCACAGTAAGCGAGCAGGTAATCACATTATTGATCTAACAAAAACAGTAGAAGCACTAGACATAGTTCTTCCTGTTATTACGAAGGCAGTTGCCGGCGGAAAGCAAGTTCTGTTGGTCGGTACCAAGCGACAAGCAAAAGCGTTAGTGCAACAAGCAGCTGACGATACAGGCATGCCATTTGTAGTTAATCGTTGGGTGGGTGGTATGCTTACAAATACCACAACAATGAACGGTCGTATCAAGTACCTTCAGGATCTTGAAAACAAGATGGAAAGCGGTGAGCTTGCGAACCGTTTCAACAAACTCGAAGTACAACGATTCCAAGAAGAAATCGATCAGATGAATCACTTGTACGGCGGCATTAAGGATCTTCATGGTAAGCCCGGCTTGGTATACGTTACTGATGTTGTTACTGATCATTTGGCAGTCAAAGAGGCGAAACGTCTTGGGGTGCCTGTGATTGGTGTTGTGGACAGCAATGCAGATCCAACAGGTATCGACTATCCAATTCCTGCAAATGATGATGCGGTTAAATCTGTTCAAATTCTTATTGAATATGTTGTTGCTGCGATCAACGAAGGTAAGGCGAGCGCGAAAGCTCCAAAAGCAGAAGCTTAAAAGCAAAAGGAGAAAATCTATGGCAGTTTCAATTGATGACATTAAAAGACTAAAAGCGCTAACGGGGATTGGCCTTACGGACGCAAAGGCGGCTTTAACTGATGCTGCGGGTGATTTTGATAAAGCGCTCGAAGCACTACGGAAAAAAGGATTGACCAAGGCCGAGAAGAAGGGTGAACGAGAGGCTCGCCAGGGCATCGTAGATTCATATGTACACAGTGGCCGAATTGGTGTTGTTCTCGAAGTAAACTGCGAAACTGATTTTGTAGCACGAACAGATGGATTCAAAGAATTTGTGCACGATATTGCAATGCACATTGCCGCGTCTGCACCAGAGTTTGTTTCGGTAGAAGAAGTTTCAGCTGAAGAACGAGAGAAAAAAGCGATTGAATTTACTGATAAGACAAAAGCTGAAGGTAAGCCAGAAGGCATGGTAGAGAGTATTGTTAATGGAATGCTCAAAAAGTATTTTGCTGAAAAATGCTTGCTCGATCAGCCGTATATTAAAAATCCTGATCAGACGGTCGATGCGTATCTGAAAGAGAATATTACTAAATTCGGTGAGAATACAGTTATCCGTCAGTTCAAAAGAATTGAACTAGGACAGATCTCTTAGTACGAATCAGGGTGTATTTCACAGAACCCTCTGCAGTTATGCGGGGGTTCTTGTATAATGTAGGTATATTAAGGAGTATAAATGGATTTACAAGGTTACCAAAAAAAGATGCAGGGCGCGGTTGATCATCTAACTGATGAACTGAAAAAAGTAAGAACTGGTCGTGCGCATCCTAGTATTATTGAGGGTTTGATGGTCGAAGTGTACGGCACGCAGACACCCCTTAATCAAGTCTCAAATGTTAGTGCTCCAGAACCACAATTACTTCAAGTAACACCTTTTGATCCAAGTAATCTCCAAGCAATCGCCACTGCAATTCGTAACGATCAAACAATGGGCTTAAATCCAACTGACGATGGACGAGTAGTTCGTGTTCCGATGCCACCATTGACTGAAGAACGCCGCCGTCAGATAGTGAAGTCACTCGGTGATACAGTTGAAGAAGCTCGTGTGACACTTCGTAACATACGCCACGATGCAATAAAAGATGCAAAACGCGCCAAGGATGCAAAGGAAATATCAGAAGATGATGTAAAGCGCGTCGAACATCAAGTAACGGAGATGATCAGTGGTTTTCAAAAGCAAGTCGAGCTTGCTCAAAACATCAAAGAGCAAGAAATAATGACAGTTTAATTCGTAACCTGTTCATCTGCTAGAATAGATGGAGTGAAACAAGATACACCCGCTCACATAGGTTTTATACTGGATGGCAATCGTCGCTGGGCTACGGCTCGAAACCTAACTACGCTTGAGGGCCATCGTCAAGGCTATGCTAACCTTAAGGCTATTGCTCAGCATGCTTTCGAAAAAGGCGTTTCATACGTGTCTGCATTCATATTTTCAACAGAGAATTGGAATCGAACAAAAGAAGAAGTTGATTACTTGATGCAACTTGGACTAAGGCTTGCTGTTAAGGATGCGACTGAGCTTACGAAGCAAAATATCAAGATAGTTGTATTTGGCATAGAAGACAAGGTACCGATTAAGGTTATAAGAGCACTGAGAAAAGTCGAGAGCAACTCGGCTCATAACGATGGTGGTGTACTAATTCTGTGTTTCAACTATGGTGGTCATCAAGAAATTAGTGATGCGGTGAGGCAGATTGTTGCAAAAGGGACGAAGGAAACTGAAGTTACTCCTGAGCTCATCGCAAAACATCTCTATCATCCGGACGTGCCGCCAGTCGATCTTGTGATTCGTACTAGTGGGGAGCAAAGGATCAGTAATTTTATGTTGTGGCGAGTTGCATATGCCGAGTTTTATTTTGCGCAGAAGCATTGGCCGGAATTTGATACTATGGAACTTGACACTGCACTCGCTGAATATACAAAACGTAACCGAAGGTTTGGAGGAAATTGATGTTAGTATTTTTTGGGCTTGTACTTTTCGTACTCTTAGTCGTAGTCCACGAGTTTGGTCATATGATTGCAGCGAAGCGCAATGGTGTCGAGGTTGAGGAATTTGGTATTGGCTTTCCGCCTCGTGCGAAGGTTATTGGCAAGAAGAATGGCACAGAATATACGCTGAATTGGCTTCCTATCGGAGGATTCGTACGACTCAAAGGCGAGCACGATGCAGCGACAGAGAAGGGCAGTTTTGGAGCAGCTACTTTTCCTAAGAAAGCCCTCATTATCGGTGCAGGTGTGCTCATGAATTGGCTCGCTGCGGTTGTTATATTCACGGTCATTGCTCTCATAGGCATGCCCCAATTGATAGAAAATCAATTCCAGGTAAAAAGTGACGCAACAGTGACGCGCCAGGAAGTGTTCGCTGGAACGGTAGAAAAAGACTCGCCAGCGGCAAGTATTGGCCTCAAACAAGGTGATCGGATTCTTGCAGTTAATGAAATGCCCATTAAGTCTGCCACTCAGCTTCGTGATACAACCAGATCACTTAGTGGAAAAGAGGTCAGTGTTACATATGTACACGACAGCACTACTACTACCAAGGTTGTTACGTTTCGGAATGATCCGACAAAGGGTAATTTTGGTGTAGCACCAGGTGAGCAAACACTCGTACGGTCAACGTGGTCGGCCCTGATCGTCGGTATTGGCACAACGGTACAATTTACCCTAGAGACACTTAAGGGGCTTGGGAGTGCCGTAGTCAATCTTTTTAGTGGACATGCATCTCAAGCTGGCCAAGCAGTCACGGGTCCTGTAGGAATAGTGGTGGTGCTTCAGGATCTTGCAAAGCAAGGATTGGTATTCGTATTATTTCTAATCGGTGTTATTTCGGTATCGCTTGCTGTTATGAACGTATTACCGATTCCAGCTCTTGATGGTGGGCGACTATTTGTGATGGGTCTCTTTAAGGTGTTAAAACGACCACTCAGCAAAGAGACAGAAGAGCGCATACATGGTACTGGCATGATTGTACTTTTGGTATTGGCAGCATTAATAACGGTGGTGGATGTAAAACGAATCTTCTAATGGAGCATAGCGACAAGCCAATTTTGAAGCGCAATCGTGCTTTTTGGAGTAATCCGGTCACGGTGACCCTCGGTGCTGTACTGCTGTTTTTTGCCTCGCAAATACTTGGGGCTCTGCTGGTGGCGCCATTCGTACAGTATCTTCCAAGCCAGAATTATGAAATTGTGCTGTATATCTTTGCAAATCTCGTTGCGATGCTTGCACTACTGAGTATGGCGATGAATGTACTCGGCTTTGACTGGGAGCGGATCGGCGTTAAAAAATTTCGACCCAGAGCCTTACTTCAGGTGATACCCGCGTTTGTGCTTTACTTTGTTGCTTCTACCGTGTTTACAATACTTGCCACAAAGTTCATTCCTGGATTCAAGGTTGATCAAGCACAAGATATTGGATTTTCAGATGTTACAAAACCTGCTGAGCTTATAGCAACTTTTGTGGGCCTGGTGATACTCACGCCAATCTTTGAGGAGATTATTTTTCGCGGTGTTCTATTCCGTGGCCTTAGGAGAAGATTGCCATTCTGGTTCGCAGCCGTACTTACAAGCTTGGCCTTTGCCACAGCCCATCTTCAATTGAATGTTGCCGTTGATACCTTCGCCTTGAGTCTCGTTCTCTGTTATTTGGTCGAAAAATCAGACAGTGTGATTCCTGGAATGTTGCTACATGCGGTGAAAAACACCTTGGCGTTCGTCCTATTGTTTATTCTTAAGTAAGAAGAGCAAGTTTATCGATCGATTTACTTATTCTTGACAAAAATAATAACCATATGTATAATAAAAAAATTATGTTCTATGTATGTCAATCAGTTTATGCATTGCCGCCAGCCCCCGTATGTCACCAGAGGCTTTGCTAGACTTACCATAAATTAGAAAAATAAATCAACGTAGGGCGGCCTCTGGGCCGTCTTTTGCTTGCGTTGATTTGTTAGGAAATTTATATGATAGAAATTGAAAGAGTAGAACTTGATTATACTCAAATAGCCAATCTGGTGGAAGAAGGGTATCGCGTAAGAGATACACCTCATTTGGGAGGTCCTCATAGTGCAAAATACGCTCTTACGCTTGGAGGACTTGCGAGTGAAGTAGTTCTCGTGGATACGATAAAAGCTGCCCGGGACAAGTTTGGACGAGCTGGTGATGTCTCAGGAGTAAGATTTATATCTAATAAACGAGGCGAACGAATGCCTGCAGCGGCTTTGAATAACATTAACTTGAGAGAGAGTGACGGTGTTCAACTGCTTAGAGTAATGGGGGACCTGGGCATAGAAGACACAACCCGCTTCTATGTAGATGGCACTGCTAACTTTGTTGATTTACATACTCACTGTGTTGAGAATACTGTTGCAGGCGATGTATCTGTTGTCTCATTTGCTGAGTTATGGAGAAAAACAGGTGAACTCGGTACGGCTATGATGGAGTATATGGCGAGCCACGAAATGCTTCGTCGCTGGTATGATAGCAGTTCTGAAAAGGTAACAGAGGTTAAGGGCAATCAGATGTCTTGTCTTCAACACGAGGGAAGCTATTTTGATGATGCCGATGAGATTCATGGTATGCTGCCTCCTGTTGAAGCAATGTTTGCCATCGAAGCAGCACAAGCAGTGGTTGAAGGGCGGGACGTTGTATACGATCACCTGTACGTAATGAGTACCGAGTATACCAAAGAAGCTAATGTAAAAGGCTCAATACTCAATATTGCCGAGGGAACACTGGCGCTCCTGGGGTTAACCAACGGCAATCTTCGCTATCGCCTGCTTGTTGCCAACAACCGATTACTTGATCAAATTGGCCAGGAGGCGAATCACTTTTCGATGATGCAAGAAGGTCGTCGATTTAATGCGAGGTCACTTATCAAAGAGTGGGAGGCCACCAATGCTAAGTAATAAACTCAGAGATAAAATTGTAGCACCTAGGAGTTATACCTCGCAGATTGCTATCAAGGAGTGTCATGAAAATCTCGTAAGCGCCAGGGGTGTTGTGATGGAGGACCCCTTTTGGCTAGACAAGACTAATTTAGTAAATGAGGTGGAAGGCAGATTCTACACAGAATATATACATGAACATACTGACTTTAAACTTTTGGTACGCAGGGGTGTGCTAGATAGGTTATTACTGGCACAGCAAAAACTACCTAAGCAGTGGCGGATGATGTTGAGGGCGGGGTATCGACCATTTCGGGTACAGGAGGCGATGTTCGTTGACTATCTGCAAAAAGTACAAAGAGAACATCTTGAATGGTCAGTTGAGGTGTCCACCGCTTACTGCGAGAGGTATATTTCAAATCCCTATAAAGTTGCATCACCGCATGTGACTGGGGGTGCTATCGATATAGATATATATGATACAAGACAGGAACAATCAGTAGATATGGGTAGTAAGATCTGCGAACTTAGTAGCAAGGCCCATTGCTTAAATTCTGGCCTTACGGTTGCTCAGCGAAAGAATCAAGAGATTTTGCTTACTATAATGTGTGGAGTTGGATTTGCACCATTTCAAACAGAATGGTGGCACTTTAGTTACGGTGATCAGAAGTGGGCAAGCTTTTACAGTAAGAGCCATGCAATGTATGGGAATATTTAGGCACAGTAGGCGGTTGGCAGATAAGTTGATACAATTTTAATAACAAGAAAGAGAGACAAAATGAGATATTCAAAACTTTTTACAAAAACACAGAAGAACGTACCTGCAGATGAAGCGGCACGTAATGCACAGCTTCTCATTCAAGCCGGCTACATTCATAAAGAGATGGCAGGCGTGTACGTGTATTTGCCACTTGGTCTCAGAGTACTTGAGAACATCAAACAGATTGTTCGTGAAGAAATGAATGGTATTGATGGGCAAGAGGTTATTATGACCGCACTCCAGCCAAAAGAACTCTGGGAGAAAACAGATCGATGGGATGATGAAAAAGTCGACAACTGGTTTAAGACCAAACTTGTAAACGGAGCGGAGCTCGGTGTTGGTTTAACACACGAAGAACCAGTCGTAGACATGCTTCTTGACTACATCAGTTCATATAAAGATCTGCCTATCTATGTGTATCAAATTCAAACAAAATTCCGAAATGAACTTCGTGCCAAAAGTGGTTTATTGCGTGGTCGCGAATTTATCATGAAAGATATGTATAGCCTTGCACGTAATGAACAGCAGCATGACGAACTCTATGAAAGAGTGGCCGAGGCGTATCGTAAAATATACGAAAGACTTGGCTTGGGAGATATTACGTTTAGGGTAAAGGCGGATGGTGGAATTTTCACCGAACGATTTAGCGATGAATTTCAGACTATCTCGCCAGTAGGTGAAGACACTTTGTTCAAAGTCCCAAGTACGGAAGAATATTACAACGAAGAGGTGGCCCCGACTCAAGCTCCTACGGTGGATTCTGGAGATGATCCAGCAGAAATGAAAGAAGTTGTCGGCAAGGGGATGATCGGGGTTGAGGGTCTTGCGAAGTTTCTGAACATACTAGTTGAACAAACAACTAAAACAATGCTCTACCAAACCGATGACGGCAGAATAATTGCCGCTGCCGTACGTGGTGGCTATGAGGTCAATGAAATTAAACTTCGAAAAGTGGCGGATGCGAAGGTTCTCAAGCTCGCAGACGAAGCAACAGTCAAGCGAGTGACTAGTGCAGAGGTAGGTTACGCTGGTCTTATAAACCTGGCTGAAGAAGTCGAAATATTTGTTGATGAATCCTGTGCAAACAGGGTGAATTTTGAAATGGGTTCGAACAAAACAGATGTTCACAACATCAACGTGAACTGGGGGCGAGATCTCCCCGAGCCTAAGGAATTCTATGACATTAAAGTTGCGAAGGAAGGCGATCTACACCCTGAAACAGGCGAAAAGTATGAATTAACACGAGCCGTTGAAGTGGGTAATATCTTTCCTTTGGAGTCAAAGTACAGTGATGCACTGGGTCTTCGCTACACGGATGAAGCCGGCATGCGACAATCTATTATCATGGGATGTTATGGTATAGGTATCAGTCGATTAGTCGGAGTTATTGCAGAACGTTTTGCAGATGAAAAGGGTTTGGTGTGGCCAGAGAATATTGCACCTGCTCAGGTCTATTTGGTTAATCTTGGTGCAAGCGAAGAAGCAGATAAGCTCTATGAAACTCTTCAGGATAAGGGTATTGAGGTTCTTTACGATGACCGTGATACACGAGCGGGTGAAAAGTTTGCCGATGCAGACTTGCTTGGTATTCCACATCGAGTGGTCATCAGTGCTAAAACGTTGGAAAAAGGCACGCTTGAATACAAGGCTCGAACCGCAGATGAGGCCTCATTTGTGAGCGAAGCTGAATTGCTTAAGCTTCTTGGGGTATAGAACAGATTCTCGGCACCATACGCTATATATAGTGTGTGGTGCCTTCTCTGGGCTCAAAATGTAGTGAATTAACTCGTTTACAAACCAAAAAACGCGTGATACAATCTTTGCGTAGTAGATCACTAACTACAAAAATGCGTGTCATACGTATTTATTTTTTACCCTCGCGAGGGCGGGGAAAAGGAACAAGCTATGAAGAAAGAATTTCAACTCACAAAAGAGGGTGTGGCAGAACTACAAGCAGAGCTTGCAGAGCTTAAGAACAAGCTTGTAGCGGTGATTGAGGCAATAAAAAATGCTCGTGACCAAGGTGACTTGAGCGAAAACGCAGAGTACCATGCTGCTAAGGAAGAACAGGAGCGTGTAGATAATCGCATCTCAGAAGTGCAGCATATTCTCGACAATGCAGAGGTGGTAGCAAAACGAAGCAAAACGAGTGTTGGTATTGGCAATAGTGTTGTACTAAAAAACGGTGGTAAACCTGTAACGTATCACATTGTTGATTCAGTAGAAGCTGACCCACTCGAGGCTAAGATTTCAGACCAGTCTCCGATTGGAAAAGCACTAATTGGTAAGAAGGTAGGCGAGAAGGTAGAGATTAAGCTACCGGCAGGTGTTAAAATTTACGAGATCAAAGAAATCAATTAAAACGAAGCGTATAAATCAAAAGCCGACGTTTACACGTCGGCTTTTTAATAAGACAGTGGTAGAATAGGTGCAATATGGCGAATTTAAAAGAACTCCGTGAAGAACGACTGCGAAAGCTGCAAGAATTAAAAAATTTGGGGGTTAACCCCTATCCCGCAAAATCAAACAGAACACATATGTCGGGGAAAATTGTAAGTGATTTCATGGAACTCGAGGGTATACAAGCAACTGTAGCCGGTAGAATCGTCGGGATACGTAAATTTGGCAAGCTAGCCTTCATTGTCTTGAAAGACGCCTCAGGGCAACTCCAGCTGTTTCTTAAGGAGGGTATAGTTGAGGGAGCGGTACCCGAAGAAAGCTGTCTCGGTCTTGAGCAGTTAAATCTACTTGATACAGGTGATTTTATTGAAGCAACAGGACGAATCATTAAAAGTAAAACCAGTGAAATTTCAATCGAGGTAAAAACTCTCAGGTTGCTAGCAAAATCTCTTCGTCCGATGCCAACGATCCAGGACGGTTTCACGAACAAAGAAGAACGCATGCGCCGTCGTTATATCGATATGAATGTAAATGAAGACGTGCGCAAACGGTTTATCCGTCGTTCACTATTTTGGCAAGCAACACGTGAATTTCTGCTGAACAATAAATTTACGGAAATTAATATTCCAGTCCTTGAGCACACAACTGGAGGTGCGGACGCCAACCCATTTGTTACACATATGGATGCACTTGATCAAGACTTCTATCTGAGAATATCGCATGAGTTACCTCTGAAAAGATTGCTTGGTGCTGGATATGAAAAAGTATTTGATATTGGCCCGCGTTTTAGAAACGAAAACTACTCCGACGAGCATCTACCAGAACACGTAGCGATGGAGTGGTATTGGGCTTACGCCGATTGGCGTGAAGGCATGAAGTTTATGACGGAAATGTACAAGTATGTACTAGAAGAAACTTTTGGCACGACAAAGTTCAAGTTAGGGAATTTTAGCGTTGATATTAGTGGAGAATGGGAAGAGTGGGACTACGCTGAAGTTATTAAAAAGCATTACGAAATCGACGTATATGACTGCACAATTAGTCAGGTTAAGGATGCATTGAAGAAACATAATCTGGAAGTAGAAAAAACTGAAAGCTTAGCTCGTGGAATCGACAAACTTTGGAAGAATATTCGTAAAGATGTCGCGGGCCCTATATGGCTTATAAATACACCACTGTTTATTAGTCCACTATCGAAGAGCAATCCACAGAGACCTAATACAGCTCAGCGATTTCAGCCGGTTATCGCTGGTTCTGAGCTAGGAAATGGTTTCTCTGAGTTGAATGATCCCATAGACCAACTTAACCGATTCGTAGAGCAACAAAAAATGCGCGATAGTGGTGATGAAGAGGCCATGATGCTCGACATCGATTTTATAGAAATGCTTGAATATGGCATGCCACCAGCATGTGGATGGGGATATTCAGAGCGAGTATTCTGGATTTTCGAAGGTGTTACTGCGCGAGAAGGCGTACCTTTCCCGCAACTTCGACCTGAAATTGACGCTGTTACTAAAGATATTTATCCTGAAGTTAACTTCTCTCATTCAGGAACGGGCAGGAAGCCAAATACACTCTCACCAAAGAGCGAGCTGATGAGCGAGGAACATAGATTGGCTTACCAGATGGTTGTAATCTTGAAAGAGGGCGTTGAAACCGCTCGATTAATTAATGCAGCGAATCACGCAGTAGCGGGTTTAGTAGGCACTATGAATGATCCGAGCAAGTTCGACTTTCTTGAATACCGAGATAAAACAGGAGAGCTGGACGTGGTGATTGCACACCATCCTGCAATTATATTTAAATCTTCGGACTCTAGGAAAATTCTCAAAGCATACCAAACAGCCAAAGCGCTACACGTTCCGAGTAATGCATTTATTGAAACAATGACACTTGGGTCCTCTGTGGAAGAAATGAAACTTCTTGAGAATACCAAAATCGAGGATGTGGACTTCTGGGGGTTGGCTTTATTCGGCAAGACTAGTGATCTGCGTGAGATTACTAAGAACTTCCAACTCTGGAAGTAAGACAGATTTGTGGATCATCATGATCATGGAATTAAAGACCTAAATTCTTTATAGTACTAATTATGGTAACTGGGCGAATAAAGAGAAAGCAGAAACAGCAAAAATTTTTGCATCAAGGAGTGATGTATCTTATTGTTCTGGCACTAATTCTAGTATTTTCATTTGTCTGGCGATCAGCGCACTCTCATCAGAGTCAAAATATCGGAGCTCTGTTGCAACAAAATATAACTGATATTGAATACTGCAATGGTGAAAAACTTGATCTCTTTGTGCCACGTTCCAGTAAGTCGCTATCTGTGATCATATATATCCATGGCGGCGGATGGCAATATGGGGGGAAGAGCGACGCAACATTCGACATTATCAAGCCGCTGGTCGCGGATAATTTTGCAGTCGCATCAATTAATTACCGTTTGAGCAAGGCGGCGGAATTTCCAGCCCAGATACAAGATGTGTACTGTGCTGTGCGATTCCTGCGTCATAATGCCGACCAGTATAATATTAACAGCTCACACATTGGGCTAGCTGGTATTAGCGCAGGTGCGCATCTAGCGGCTTTAGCGGCGAATGCAAGTAAGCAGCCTGAATTTGTTGTAGGCCCATATAAGACAGAGTCAAATCAGATCCAGGCTGTTGTAAGTATGAGCGGTGTGCTTGATACTGAATCATCTCAGTTGGGGAAAGATACTAGTACAAATCTTGACATGCTGTTAGCTGGAACAGCATACACGAGACGTTCCGTAAGCCCCTCTCGTTACCTATCTCAGGATGATCCCCCACAGTTGGTCATATACGGTACGAAAGACAGGACGGTTTCACCTAAGCAGTCTATTCAATACGTTGAAAGTGCTCGGGCAAAGGGGGTCGATGCGCAGCTCCTAAGAGTTCAGAATGGTAATCATAATCTACAATCATTTTTTCTCTTCAGGGCAAGTCCGAATCAAAAAGAGTTGACTACCAGAATAGCTGATTTTTTTAGACAACAATTTGCCGCGCAATAGTTTTCTAGAGCATATCGCCCTATAATGAAAGAGTAGCTAAAAGGAGTTTGTCATGAAAGCAGTTTGGAATAATCAATTGATAGCGGAGGCGGATAAAGCAGAGTTGATTCGTATAGAGGGTAACTGGTACTTTCCGAAATCGGCAATTAAAGACGAATTTTTCAAGACAAGTGATACTCACACAACTTGTGTATGGAAAGGGGATGCCAGCTATTTCAATGTGTTGGTAGATGGCCAAATGAATGAAGACGCGGCATGGTTTTACCCTGAACCAAAAGAAGGATCGGTTGAGCGTGTAGGCAAAGATTTTACTGACTATATTGCTTTTTGGCACGGAGTCGAAGTAACCGAGTAAATAGTAAGTGGTCTAATTTTTATTTCGCACAGAAACTCGCTATACTACGATATAGAGAAAGAGAGGCTGGGGTGATTGAAGTTAAGCATATTAGTAAAGTCTACGGTAAAAAAAAGACTGCGTTTGATGCACTTAAAGACGTAAATTTTACCATTCCCGATGGTGCAAGCGTGGCAATTATTGGAAAGTCTGGCTCGGGCAAATCGACGCTCATGCACGCTATGAGCGGACTTGATAGACCTCAAGAGGGTGAAATACTTGTTGACGGTATCAATATTCTAGATCTCAAACAAAAACAGGTCGATCGATTTCGCTCTGATAAAATCGGTTTTATTTTTCAAAGTTTCTTTGTTCAGGCCAACGAGAGTTGTTTTGATAACGTTAGCCTACCACTAGAAATCGCGGGTGTTAGTCGCTCACAGCGCAAGAAAAGGGTAGAGACGGCACTTGCCGATGTAGAGTTATCGGACAAAAGAAAGAGTCGTGCTAGAGATCTTTCTGGGGGTCAAAAGCAACGCCTGGCAATTGCCCGTGCCATTGTTTCAAACCCAAAAATATTATTTGCTGATGAGCCAACTGGAAATCTTGATTCAGTGACTGGTGCATTAGTCGAGGACTTGCTTTTCGGATTTAACAAGAAAAACGGCGTGACACTGATTATCGTGACACATGACGTTGATCTTGCTCGCAAATGTGACATCAGGATTTTCGTTAAAGACGGTGTAATAGATAAGATTGAGGGACAGAAAGTAGCAAAATTAACTACTCGAGGTAGGAGGGTAGTAAATTTATGAAAACTACAGATATCATTAGGCGTGCAGGTCGCAGTTTACGGCATGCAAAAATTAGAACAATCCTTACGAGTCTGGCGATTGCTGTTGGTGCACTAACATTAACATTTGCTGTTGCTGCTGGAGAGGGCGCCCGTCGCTATGCAGATACCTTAATTTCAAGTAATGTCGACGCGAATTCATTGGCAGTTGCCAAAGACAAAGACTTTTTTAGTGCAGGGCAGGGAGGAGATGTTAAGGAGTACGATGCGAGTCAGGGTAGTTTTCAAGGTGTAACTCTAAAGAGACTAACAGAAACTGACCTCGCGAAAATTCGTTCATTGCCTGGAGTAGAGCAAGTTGAACCAGTCTACGATGTTTCAGTCGCGTACATAACTCGATCAGAACAAAAAAAGTATTCAGCTGCGGCAACTTCCTATGACCCAACCATTAAACTTGAATTATCCGCCGGAAGTTTACCGGAAAATAAGGCGCAATTACCGACCGATGGACTGGTATTACCCGATGTTTACATTAAGTCACTGGGCTTTAAATCCTCCGAGGATGCAATAGGCAAGCAGGTGACATTGCATAGTGATCGTCGTGGTGGTATCGACGCGGCTCAAGCTGAATCAGTTGTTGCGACGCAGGGTATTAGTGGGCTACAGCAACTTGCGGCTGGGCAGGGCAAAGACTTCACACTTACTGTTACGGCGGTTAGCAAGAAATCTGCTGCTGCATTTCAAACTTCGAATTCACTCTCTGTTTCAACAGATAAAGCTCGGGAGATCTCTGAATTTACGAGCAAAGACACTAGTGACTACCAAAAGTACGCACTTGCAAATGCCCAGGCAAAAAATGGATCCGATCCTGCAACGGTGAAAGTGACGATTGAGAAAGAGGGCTACACTGTAAAGACCGCAAAAGATCTTCAGGATATCCTTTTTACGATCGTGAACGTCCTGCAAGGAATTGTCGCTGGTTTTGGGGTGCTTGCATTGATTGCGTCAGTATTCGGCATCATCAATACGCAGTACATTAGCGTACTTGAGCGTACTCAGCAGATTGGTTTGATGAAGGCACTAGGTATGCGCCGAAGAGATGTCTCACGGCTATTTCGCTTTGAGGCAGCCTGGATAGGATTTCTGGGCGGTGTTATTGGCTCGGCTATTGCGTGGGGCATTGGGACTCTGGCGAATCCAAAAATATCAGATGCTCTTGGGATCGGAGCGACAAATCATTTACTGATATTCCAGCCCGTTCCAATAGTACTACTGATAGTTGGTTTAATGCTGGTGGCGATTGGTGCTGGTATTCTGCCAGCGCGCAAAGCGGCAAAGCTCGATCCCGTTGAAGCACTTAGAACTGAATAGCACTTTATCTCAAAAATTCAATCCAGTTATACCAAACAGGATCTAATAAGAAGGCATTCCTATGGAAAAACCGATCGGGCACACTCCTGAAAAACAAACTCGTCATTCTTCAGGTAGACCAGCTGTTAGATCTTCGATATCCATAGTCGGTCGTTCGCTTGGGAGATCTAGTTTGTCTGTCCCAAAAAGACCAAGAGTGAAGTTATTTGTTGGTATTATGTTGATAGCAGGATGCTTACTCGCTTCCTTGGCAATGGCTGCAACGTACATCAACAATAGGCCCGAAAAAGTTTTAGCAGACGCACTAACAAACACCACCGGCGACTTGCTGGACGGTACACCTATATCGGCTACGGGGAATCTAGTGTTTGAATCTAAGGGCGAACAACCAGTAAAGGTATGGGTTACGTTTGACTCTAGGGCATCCGCAGAGAACAGCGCCGGTAGCGCAACAATTCGAGTATTGTACAGCGGCAAAGTTCTAAACCTCAAGGCTTCCACCATAATTCTCGGTAACGGCGATTATTATTTCAAAATCGAAAACCTTAAACAAGCAATTGCTGATGTGACAGATGTGCAACCGGTATTTAGTACATATGCTCTATATACTGACCCAATTGTCGCGAAACTCGATAACAAATGGGTAAAAGTTACAAAGGATGATCTCAATCAACCTAGTGGAGTGGATACGGAGTCATTTGATAAATGTATGACTGCACTGAAAAACCTTGATATCAGCAAGACAGATCAGCAGGAAATTAAGAAAATTTTTAAGCAAAATCAGTTTATACGAATGGTTGAGAGTCTAAAATCAGAGAAAGTAGCAGGTGAGGATAGTTTCCATTATAAACTAGATTTCAACGGTAATGCTTTCAAGAATTTTGCAAACCTGGTGGCTGCGAATGATTCACTAAAAACGGCAATGTATGACTGCAGACTTGTGGGCGAAACAGTACACAGCGAGTTCAAGTATACTATTTCCCAAAATTCAAAAGAAAAAAAACCAGTGGTTGAACTATGGGTAAGCAAGAATTCACGACGACCCACCAAGTTACGCTTGAATCAGAGCAACCAAGATTTGACGGCTGATTTTAGCACAGAATTTAAGATGAAACCGAAAGTTTTTACAATTGAAAAACCAGCTGGTGCGATATCGATTGATAGTCTCAAGACAGATTTGGAAAAAATCACTGCTTCAAACATAAGTAATTTGTAGTACAATTAAGAAAACAAACAGCCTAAGAAGCCAGCATAAAGCTGGCTTCTTTTGTAGCCCTAATCTGAGCTTTGGGCTATACTAGATTCATGAATAATCCATATTCATCAGGTCTGGCCCGCTAATATGTTACCGTAGCATATCCAGTGATGAGTCCGCGTAGATGAAACCGTAAACACATAACAGGAAGAGCCCATGCTAGATATCCAATTTATTCGAGAAAACACCGACATAGTTAAGCGAGCAGCTTCCCAAAAAAATATATCGGTTGATGTGGATAGGCTGCTGGACATTGACCATAAGCGGCGAGAAATACTTCAGAGCGTTGAAAAATTGCGTAAAGCTCGTAATGAAACAGCTGCGCAGATGAAGAATGGCCAACCGTCGACTGAGCTTGTTGCCGAAGGGAGGCGTATTAAAGAACTGCTTGCCCGACTTGAGCTCGAACTAGCTCCGGTGGAAACCGAATTTCTAGTACTTCTCAAGTCCGTGCCAAACATTCCGCTGGCAGACGTGCCGATAGGAGTAAGTGAAGACGAGAATGTTGTTATCAAACAGGTTGGCAAGAAACCGGTGTTTAATTTCGAAGTTAAAAATCATTGGGAAATCGCTCAGGCGAAGGACTGGATTGACAAAGAACGCGGCTCCAAGATAGCCGGAGCTCGGTTTGTGTACACTAAGGGTGATCTTGTCAGGCTTGAATTTGCTTTATGGCAGTTTGCCTTCACTGTACTCTCCGATGCGACGACTCTACAGAATATTATTGATCAAAATAACCTTAAGGTAACAAATAAACCATTTACTCCCGTGTTGCCACCTGCAGTTGCAAAGAAAGAAGTTTTTGAAGCGACGGGTAGGCTAAATAAAGAAGAGCAGACTTATAAGATTGAGGACGAAGATCTGTGGCTTAATGCTAGTGCTGAACACACGATAGCACCAATGTATATGGACGAAATTTTGGCAGAAGATCAGTTACCGATTCGCTATGTTGGATATACGACAGCCTTTCGTCGTGAAGCTGGCACGTACGGCAAAGACACCGAGGGTATCTTCAGATTGCATCAGTTTAACAAGCTTGAGATGGAAAGTTTCACAACCAAAGACGATTCTTTAGAGGAGCATCTATTCCTGGTCGCGATTCAAGAGTACTTAATGGCTCAACTTAAGATACCGTACCAGGTGCTTGAGAAATGCACGGCAGATATTGGCAGACCAAATGCCAAAGGAGTAGACATAGAGGCTTGGCTTCCTGGTCAAAGTAAGTATCGTGAAACGCACACCGCCGACTATATTACAGATTTTCAGACGCGCGCTATGAGAACTCGTGTTAGAAGAGCGGATGGAACAGTTGAGCTTGCACACACAAACGACGCCACTGCTTTTTCTCAGCGTCCACTGGTGGCCATTATTGAGAATTTCCAGACAAAGGAAGGTGACGTGATTTTACCAGAGGTACTCAGACCGTTTCTTGGTGGGAAAGAAACAATCTAATCCGCTTATGCGGTATAATCAAGAGTGTAGTAATAAAAAGGAGCACAAATGATTTCACAGATTGATATTTCCGGTATTCACTACGAAGTAAGCGAAGATTTAAAAAAGTACATCAGTAAAAAAATGAGTAAACTTGATAGATATGTGCCCCGCCATGCTCGTGAAATGATGCATGTTGATGTAAAGCTTGTAGAACTGAAGACCAAAAGTGATCGAAATGAGTGTGAAGTTATAGTGCATCTTCCGGATCAGCAACTGACAGCTAAAGAGTCAACTGTGAATATGTTTGCAGCCGTTGATATTGTAGAAACTAAAATTAAAAATCAGCTAAAAAAATACAAAGCGTTACATGGAGGTGATAAAAAAGATCATCATGGCATACTTCGACGTTTCCGTCGCTCTCAGCGTGAAGCATAGTATCCATTTCAGCATTAAAGTTGCTATTCTTTGAGTATTCTCACTTTAAGATAATCTATTTTTGGCGTACAATAGGAAGGTTATTTGCTGAGTTTTTAAGAGAGGGAACTATTCTGACATGAAGTTAAAATTGACGACTATTTTTGGTGATCCGCAGGCTAAGACGGTAAAGCGTCTCAGGAAGCAGGTCATAAAGATTAATGAGCTAGAAGATGTGTACGAAAAAATGAGCCTCGATAAGCTCAAAAAACAAACAGAAGAATTTAAAAAACAATTGAAAGACAAAAAGAGTCTTGAGAGTATTTTGCCAAATGCATTTGCACTTGTACGAGAGGTTTCGAAACGGACTCTTGGTATGCGTCATTTTGATGTGCAATTGATAGGAGGCATCGCACTGCATGAAGGTAACGTAGCAGAAATGAAGACAGGTGAGGGAAAAACGCTAGTCGCAACAGCGCCGGTCTACCTCAATGCACTGACAGGGAAGGGAGTGCATGTAGTAACGGTGAACGATTACTTGGCTCAACGTGACGCCGGCTGGATGGCGACACTATACAGCGCCCTGGGGCTTAGTACCGGGGTTATCATAGCGGAACAATCGTTTATTTACGATGGAGAATTTGTTAATAATGATCATGTTGATGAGCGAATGCAACACTTAAAACCATGCACACGCACCGAGGCATACGCTGCCGATATAACGTACGGTACTAATAACGAGTTCGGATTTGACTACCTTCGCGACAACATGGTAAACACGGCTGAGAATCTTCGACAACGAGAACTCAACTTTGCGATTGTCGATGAGGTTGACTCAATCTTGATTGACGAGGCGCGTACGCCGCTAATTATCTCTGCTCCATCGATGGATAGCGGTACTGGTTATGCCATGTTTGCTGAGGTTGCCCGCAAGTTAAAGCCCGAAGACTATGAGCTCGATGAAAAGCGTCGCTCAGTGGCACTAAATGATGAGGGTGTTGAGAAAGTTCAGAAGTTACTCAAAATAGAAAATCTCTATGATCCAGAACACATTAAGCTTATTTATCACATGGATCAAGCACTGAAGGCGGAAACATTGTTCCATCGAGAGAAAGAATATGTTATTTCAAAAGATGGTGAGATTGTAATCGTCGACGAGTTTACCGGTCGTCTAATGCACGGGCGTCGCTATAACGAAGGACTTCATCAGGCGATTGAGGCAAAAGAGGGCGTTGAGGTTCAGCAAGAAAGTCAGACTCTGGCTACGATTTCTTTCCAAAATTACTTCCGTTTGTATGAGAAGCTTTCCGGTATGACTGGAACTGCTTCAACTGAAGCAGAAGAGTTTAATCAAATTTATGGTATCGATGTAATTGAAATTCCAGCGAACAAAAAAATTGCGCGAGATGATAGAACAGATAGAATTTATAAAAATGAAACAGGTAAGTTCAAGGCCTTGATAAAGGAAGTCAAAGAGCTTAATAAGAAAGGCCAGCCGGTACTTATTGGAACCGTTTCGATTGAAAAGAATGAACTACTTTCCGATCTTCTCACCAAGGCAAAAGTACCACACCAGGTTTTGAATGCTAAAAATAACGAAGGGGAAGCTGCGGTTGTGGCGAAGGCAGGTCAAAAGGGAGCAGTGACACTTGCAACAAATATTGCTGGGCGCGGTACAGACATAGTACTTGGCAAGGGTGTGAAAGAACTCGGCGGACTAGTAGTAATTGGGTCAGAGCGACATGAATCAAGACGTATTGATAACCAGCTGCGTGGTCGCTGTGGTCGCCAAGGTGACCCGGGCATGACGCAGTTTTATGTTTCTTGTGACGATGACTTGATGCGTATATTTGGTGGAGACAGAGTTGCTGCGCTAATGGAACGCCTTGGCATAGAAGAGGATCAGGCGATTGAAAATCGTGCGGTTTCACGAACACTCGAAAATGCTCAGAAAAAGGTGGAAGGGTATAATTACGACTCGCGTAAAAATGTTGTCCAGTACGATGACGTTATGAACCGGCATCGCAAGGCTGTTTACACGATTCGTAAACGAGCACTGTTAGCTGAGGATATCAGCAAGCAGATCAAGCAGATGGTAGAACAAGAGGCGCTTCATTGGTCAACAATTACACCTCTGGATCGAAAAGAATTTTATCGAGAACTGCAGACAACATTCCCATTTAGCGAAAAACAGCTCAAAGACCTTAAGACAACCGAGGACGCTAAAGAACGAGTGAAGCGATTCAAGGAATACGCATATTCAGTGTATGTTGACAGGGAAGAGGCGCTCGGAACTGACTTAATGCGTCAAATTGAACGTGAAGCAGTAATGCAAGTCCTTGACCAACTCTGGATGGAACATCTCGAAAACATGGAACATCTTCGTAATGGTATCGGCTGGCGTTCGATTGGGCAGAAAGATCCCCTGGTAGAATATCGTCGTGAAGGGCAGATACTATTTGAACAAATGCAAGCAACTCTTCGATCGGAAGTTATACGTGGCCTAAACCACCTACAACCACATCAAGTACAGCATGCCGTTGAAACAGAACTTACTAAGATGGCTCGTCAGGCAACTGATAATGCAAATCAAATTACGACTGGCGTTGCCTCAAGTGCTGAAGATTTTGAAGGCACAGTTGTTAAAAAAGTGAAAATTCCAAATCACAAAACTAAAACTGTTGAACGAAAGAAAAAGAAAGTGCAACGACAGAATCGTAAAAAGAAGCACTGATCACTATTGCTAGTGGCGTCAATAAGATCGAAAAGGTACAATTGAGTATATGCAACATACGGTTTCCGAAGTACGTTTAAAAAATGGTGTTACCGGTTTACTTATTGATGTGCCACAAGCCACGGTGATGAGTTACGATTTTAATCTCCGCGCAGGCTACTATCTTGCGCAGCCCGGTAAGTGGGAAACCCCGCATATTATGGAACACTTGCTTTGTGGTGCAAATCAGGAGTTTAGAAAGGCTCGTTTGTTCGAGGCCGAGGTGAAGCGTAATGGTGCATACAGCAATGCATACACGAATACGTATAATGTTGGTTATGTTGGCGAATGTGCTGATTTTGAGTGGGATCGAATGTTGAATTTAATGATGCTTTCTATCTCGAAACCTCTTTTCTTACAAGAAGAGTTCACTTCTGAGGTTGGTAACGTACGCGAGGAGCTTACGGGTTATCTGAGTAACTATTTTAGACAACTTGGTGTGGCTCTTTCTGAGAGGCTTGGTTTTCAGGTACAGAAGTACGAAAAATCACTGAGAG
>Ga0209023_10000546_pt1 | contig 56581 bp, 52 predicted proteins | sample LakOneMetagenome_FD_187468 | JGI IMG/M metagenome (GOLD analysis project Ga0209023, IMG submission 187468) | Freshwater and sediment microbial communities from Lake Erie, Canada (SPAdes) (version 2) | ecosystem: Environmental > Aquatic > Freshwater > Lentic | place: Lake Erie, Canada... | reverse complement strand
CCCACCATGACAGCGCATATATCTATCTGGCGCAGAAATATTCGGCCTGGTACCTGGCTCCGGTTCGCGTCGCCCTGCGCCTCGGACTCAGTGCACGAGGTTGGTGGGTGACCCGGTGACAGCGGGACGATCAGAATCGGCCGGCCTCCGCGCTCGCCTGATCCGCCTGTTCCGCCGTCTCGCCGGACGTGCTCTCCGGCTGCTGGGCCTGTCGCCATCACGTGTGCGCACGTCAGCCGACAATCTGGTCCACCGCATCCGAGCTGAGGTGGACACGGGGAGCACCCGGGCCCAGTGGCACTTCAGGGTCTTCCTCGGCCGCACCGGGCGTTTCACCGTTCACACCCTCACCGGAAACCCCGATACGGCAGCCCTGCCCGTGATCATGTGCCTTTGGAACCGTCCGCAACGCATCGACGAGATTCTCGCTCAGCTGGACGCCCAAACTGATGCCCGCCCGGTCCGTCTGTTGTTGTGGAACAACCAAGCAAGCGACGATTCCCACTATCGGACCCGGATAGCCGCTTTCCGCGCCACGGGCTCGCTCTCCAGCGTGGAGTACGTCTGCAGTCCCCACAACCTCGGCGGTCTGGCGCGCTTCTTCCTCGCCCGGCAGTTACTGCGTGACGGCTACCGGGGACATGTGGTGTTGCTGGATGACGACGAGGACGTGACGGCTGAATTCACGACGTCGATGCTGCGCTACGCGAAACCTCGTGAAATCGCCGGGTGGTGGGCATACAACTACATCGATTCACACTGGAACCGTACGATCCCGGAACCTGGGGAAATCGCGGACTATGCCGGGACCGGCGGTTCGATCCTGGACGTGTCCATCGTGCAGAAGGCATCCTTCTTCACCGAACTACCGTCTCGCTTCGGTTTTCTCGAGGACCAATGGTTGTGCGGCTACGCACAGAAGCGGGGATGGATCGTGCGTAAGGCGGACGTGGACATCACCTTCGTCCTCGACGAGACCAACCAGTTCCATGCCCTGGCTGACCTGAAGAACGAATTCAGGACCTACCTCGCGCGCTAGTGCGGTGTCGGCTGGTTATCAGGCGAACAACGCCGCGCAGGTGGTCACCGTCACCACGAGCAACGCCCCGTAGACGAGGGTTGCCCACTGGGAGAACTTGTTCTGCGCCATGAACGCCCACGCCACCAGGAACGCCGGGATCAAGGTCACCGCATATCGGGCGATCACTGGGAAGACATCACCGAGCAACACGTACATGGTGACGGCGAGCAGCGGCGCGAAGACAGTCGCCGCGGTGATCGTGGCAATGGACAACGACCGTTCCAAAGAATTGGCGTGCTTCATGCAGACAAAAGCCACCACGCCGGCCACCGTTCCCAGCACGAGTGGAGCCCCGATAATCTGCGGCAGACGCAGGATCGGGTCATAGCCTCCGCCCAGGACGCCCGGGTTCAGGAACAGCGTCAGCTGCCCGACGATATCGCGCCACAGGAAGTCGGTCGCGAGGCCCTGATCCGGGCCGGGCCCGACCGACATCCGTGACCGGATGACCAGCCACACCAGTTCGGACAGGGCCGCGCCGCCCACCGCCACCACGGTAGCGGTCAGTAACTGCAGTCGCCGCGAGCGTCCAAGGGCCTTCCACGACGAGAGGACGAACAGCACAAGGAACACGGCGACCAGACCCAGGGCCAGGATTGTAGTCACCTTCAGCAGAATGCCGAAAATCGCGATCGGAACCAACCACCACGGCGAGCTGCGCCCCATAGCTGCACTGACTCCTGCGAGCAGGAGCAGCGCTCCGGTGAAGAACACCGGCGCATCGGTGGATATGTACGTGTTGGCCCAGAATGTGGTCGGAGCCCCGATAACGGCCAGGCCGAGTCCCAGATTCACCAGCCGCGGAACCTTGAACAGGGTGAGGAGCTTGTAGAAAACCAACACGCCGCCGACCAGCCAGAAGATTCCGGTGGCCCGTGCGGCCATCAGGAACTCCGCACCCGTCGCGAATTGAATGGCCTTGCCCAGTGCCCAGGTGATGACGAAATATATCGGTGTGTAGAGGTCCGCCGAGGTCTTGCCCTGTTGCGGGTACTGTGCGTGGAGGTCCTGAACGTTGTCGCAGGGCTCCCCGCGCGGACCGAAGGAGTCGCCGTTGCAGGCCATAGCCGTCAACGCCTCATGCCCCATGAACTCACCCTGGCGGACAATCCCCTGGGTGGGGACCTTCACGACGTAGTCGAAGTACACCCATTCGTCGAAGGGGGCTAGCTGGTCGGAATGGTTCGCCGTGATGATTCCGCCGCTGATGGAGGCAGCCAGGACCAGCACGATTGGCACCCACGACCGGCGGATCCACCGAAGCACGCCCGCATAGACATCGCCCGACGTCCGGCGGGATTTGACCGCAAGGTCGTCAGTTCTGGGTTCAGGCACCGGCGTTGTGCTCATTTTACTGCGGACCGATCAACGTGCTGAGGTATGTGCCGTACCCACTCTTGATCAGGGGAGCCGCAAGGACGGCAAGCTTTTCGTCACTGATCCAGCCTGCCCGCCACGCGATCTCTTCGATGCAACCGACCTTGAAGCCCTGTCGATCTTCGATCACTCGCACATACTCTGACGCCTGCATCATCGATTCAAAGGTTCCGGTATCCAACCAGGCCGTTCCCCGGTCAAGAATTTGAACGTGAAGTTTTCCCTGCTCCAGGTAGCGCTCGTTGATCGCGCTGATTTCCAGTTCACCACGGGCACTCGGCTTGATGGTCTTGGCGATTTCCACAACCGAGTTGTCGTAGAAGTAGAGGCCTGGAACGGCATAGTTGCTCTTGGGCTTGGCCGGTTTCTCCTCGATTGACACCGCCGTCATCGACTCGTCGAATTCAACCACCCCGTAGGCCGTGGGGTTGCTCACGTGGTACGCAAAGATACGTGCACCGTCGATTTCAGCGTTTCCCCGCAGGGACGCGCCGAGACCAGCGCCATGGAAGATGTTGTCACCCAAAACCAGGGCGACGCTGTGGTCTCCGATGAAGTCTTCGCCGATGATGAACGCCTGGGCCAAGCCGTCCGGAGATGCCTGCACGGCATATTCGATTCGGATTCCGAGTTCGGAGCCGTCCCCCAACAATGCCCGAAATTGATCGTTGTACTCAGGCGTCGTGATGATCAGGATCTCTTTGATGTCCGCCATCATCAGCGTGGACAGCGGGTAGTAGATCATCGGCTTGTCATAGATGGGCATCAACTGCTTGGAAATGCCCTTGGTGATCGGCCACAGCCGTGTACCCGAGCCGCCGGCGAGAATGATTCCGCGCATCGTCAGTTCCTGTCTTTCAGAGTGTCGTAATAGGCGCGTGCAGCATGCCAGTCGGGGAGCAATCCGGCAGCACGAGCCTCGGACAGGCTCGGCGCCTCCGTGTCCTTCGGGGAGAGCAGGAGTTCACCAGCGTCCGCAGGGAATATTAGACCGATTTCTTCGTCCAGGGGATTGATGCCATGCTCCCGGCCCGGATTGAACGCGCTGCTCACCAGATAGCTGACGGTGGCGTCTTCGGTCAGGGCGACGAAACAGTGGCCCAAGCCCTCCGCAATGTACACGGCACGGCGGTCTTTGTCATCCAGCAGCACACTGTCCCACTGGCCGTACGTGGGCGATCCGACCCTGATATCGATGATGTAATCCAGAACCGCGCCGTGCACGGCCGTGACGTACTTGGCCTGGCTCGGCGGAACGTCTGCAAAGTGAATACCCCGAACGGATCCACGCTTGGAGACCGAGGTGTTGGCCTGCGCGATCTCCAAGCGATGACCGATCGCTTCCTCAAGGGCATCGAAGCGATACCACTCAAGGAACACCCCTCGGGAATCCCCGAACTGCTTCGGTGTTACCTCATAGGAGTCGGGGATAGATAGCTCTCGAATTTGCACCTGAGCAGTCTAACAATGCCCTACGGCCGCGCAGATGCGGCTGCGCGGCCGGCCGGATTCCCGCATCAGTTGCAGGGCGTCAACGTTCCCACTCCAGTGCCCAGTGCCGCGGTGCCGCCCAGCAGGCCCAAGCTGGTCACCTTGGCCGTCAGGACATGACCGATGACGCCGGTGGGCACACAAGTGGGCTGCGCCAAGTACAGGGGTGCCGAGTCTCGTCCGGCTACGGCGCCTCCGGCCAGGCCATCGGCGAACGCCACCGCACTTGCCACATAGCCCTTGGTCGCCGCTGGATACAGGGCCGCGTTGACGGCGAGGGACGTCGCAAACCGATCCGATCCGGAAATACGGGTCACCGACACGACACCGGGAATCGCAGCGAGTTTCTGCTGCAGGGCAGTTGTGATCGCCGAGGTGCCACCGATCACGGTCAGCTGGGTCACTCCCCATCTTTGCAGCGCCTGTGACGTCGCGGCAGGAATGTTGGAGGCCAACCCATCGAGCAGGATGACGGGACTGTCGAGAGCGCCTGCCGCCGACGCGACCGAGAGCGCGTCAGGGAAATTACTTCCGCTGACGATGAAGGCCTTGCCGGAATGCAGTACACCCACCGTCTCAGCGATCTGACGTGACGTGTCCCAGCGGTCGGTCCCTCCCACCCGGGTTATCGGCGGAGCGCTCGGAAGCGCGGCCAACTGGTTCGCCACATTGGCCGACAGGGCTGCGGTCCCACCGACGATCACGATCTTCTGCGGCTTCAGCCGCTGGAGCTCGGTGACAACCACCGGCGGAAGGGAACCCTGGGTCGAGAGGAGAACGGGCCCACCGACCGTGGCGGCGGCCGGCACGACGCTGAGGGCGTCGGGGAAGTTCTCCCCCGCTGCGATATAGGCCACCGGCACACCCGGGGCGTAATTCGTCTTGGAGATGTTCGCCGCGGTGTCATACCGGTCGGTGCCGGCCGTGCGGGAGACCGTGGCGGCTGAGGGCACGTTCACCGCTCGGCAGCCCAGGGAGATGTCGCGTCCCTGGCCCTGATTGGAGACGTCGATACACACATCTTGCGACCCCGCAGTGGCGTAGAACGTCGCCGCATAGCCGTGGTTCGTGCCGGCACCGGGGAAAGCGGTGTTCGAGTCGGGACTGGCCCCGTTGGCGCTGACGGTGCGGCTCCAGCCGGCTCCGTACACCCGAACGGTGACCGGAGCGGAGACGTTGTCGGGGTCGACCGCCCAACCTGAAACCGTGACGGCGTTGTTTCCGGGCGTCAACGCCTGGATCTTGCCCATCGGGTCACCGGTGGGGCTCCCGAAGTAGGAGTTGTAGTAGACCCAGAAATTACGATTTCCGTAGGACGAGCACGCATCGCCGGTGCCGGTGAGGTTCGCCCGAGCGGCCGCGTTCGGCTGATAGGGCGTGTAGTAATAGAGCGCCATCGTGGCGCGGTTCTTCACGAGCACGGGACTGCTGCCGCAGCGAGCCGCATCGGGATGGAAGAGGATGTTGGACACCTGCCCGGGCTGGAAGCGCGTGGTGAAGCTGCCGTTTCCGTAGCGGTTGAACTGCCGGGCCGCGGCGTAGATCTGGTTGAAGACCCCATAGAACTGGGAGTCGCACACGGATGTGTCCGGGCAGCCCATTCCCATTGCCTTGCGAAGAATGGACAGTGACGGGGCTGTCCTGGTCACCAGCCCCTGCTCCTTCTGCAAGGTCACCAGGATCGCCTTGGCGCTGATGTTGCAGGCGGCCTGAACTTTGAAGATGATCGCCGAAACAGGCTCTGATGCTGCACCGACGTATGCCTTGCAGTAGTCTTCTGCGGCGATCGACCGGGTATCCATCCTGTACACGTTCAGGCAGTTCGTGTTCTGGCACGTTCCGATTTTCGCGTTCAGGAAAGCCTGGATTTCAGCCTGGCTCATCGCGTCGTTGTCGTAGAACTTCGAGTCGTCGATGAGGTAACCGACGTCGAGATCAGAACCTGACAACGCCTCCGCTGCCGGTGGTGGCTGCACAGCCACCAAACCCACTGACACAATTATCGCTACGAGGGATATTCTGACAAATCGACTGAACCAACGCATTACGCCCTGCATCCTTACATCTATGGACCGGTCGAATTAGCGCTTATATAAACGAAAGATCTGTGCCACCAGTCAAGGTAATTCCCATACTACGGATACAGCCCTCTAAATGGGGTAAACAGATAAAACTAGGTCACATCGACGGATGCACGGAGCGCGATCGCCGGAGCTACGTTTGTGGTTCTGCCGTGACCGGCAAGACTCTGCTCTTCCGGGTGGAGGGGCCTATCAACAGGACAGAGAATCTGAATCTGGCAATCACGAGAGCGACCCCCCACGGCACGATCACTGCGGCGAGAAGGGTCCATTTCGGGAGAAAGCCCATGAGCGGAAAAGCCCAAACAACCAGTGGGTGCGACAGCACGACGGCGATTCCAACCACGGCAAGAGCAGCCATTAGCCGGCTGAGCCCGTCACCGAAAGGGATGGTGCGACAGGCCAGCAACAGCCCCATCGACACGGCCACGGCAATCAGGATACCGATCAGGGGGGTCCCGAAGAGTCCCTGTTTCAGGTCCACGTCGTCCAAGGGGAAGAAGGCGATGACCGCTGCACCGGCTGCCAGGACGAGGAGTCCAACGGAACGTGGGTGTGATAATCGCGGCTCCACCGCGGCGATCCCCCGACCAGCGAGCAGGAAAATCAGGCAGGGCCAGGCGAGTCCCACTCCCAACGGCAAGCCTGCCAACTGGGGCCCCGCGTAGTACGCAGCAACCACGCCGACGACGGCAATTGCCCATTGCACGGTCCGCGGCAGGCGGTCAATCGCTCGATAGAACAAGGCAGTGAAGAACAACACTGAAACGAACCAGAACGTTCCATACGGCCCTGTCGCCTGTGACCCTCCCCACAGCGGAGCAAGGAGCGTCGTAACGTTCCACGGTGAGTTTTCAGCTGGAACCGCCAGCACGATCAAGCTCACCACCACAAACCAGGACACGTACGGCACCATCAGCGCCCGTGTTCGAATCGACAATTCTTTCCCGATCGTGCGCCCTGGTTTCCACAGATACCCTGTGAGCACAAAAAAGAGCGGAACATGCCACGAGTAGACCCACTGGTGGGTCAACGCTCCCGCATACACGTGGCCGAAAATAACGGCGCAGATGCCACCCACTCGAATGGCGTCGATCCCGGCAGATCGCGAAAGTGTCACACACCCCATGATAACTCGGAGCCGAAAACAATCACGATTGCACGCACCTCGTCAGTGCAGCGCCCATGAGGAGCCGTACATTGCCGCCCGGTAGTATAAATATTGGTATTTTCCGTTGACAGTCAGGCACACACATGAAGATCCTCGTCACCGGCGGCGCCGGTTTTATCGGCTCGAATTTTGTTCGACGCACCATTGAAGACGCGTACCCGGGCCTTGAAGGCGCCGAGGTCGTCGTCCTGGACGCACTCACATACTCCGGAAACCTCGAGAACCTGGCTCCGATCGCCGAGTCTCCTCGGTACTCCTTCGTACACGGCGACATTCGCGACGCCGCTTTGCTCGACACTCTGTTCCCTCAGATCGACGCCGTCGTGCATTTCGCCGCGGAGTCCCATGTGGACCGCTCGGTGCGCGACGCCTCGATCTTCGTGGAGACCAATGTGCTCGGCACTCAGCAACTGCTCGATGCGGCCCTGCGCCACAACCTGGCCCGTTTCGTGCACGTCTCCACCGACGAGGTGTACGGTTCCATCGCCGAGGGCTCCTGGAACGAAGAGCGCGCGCTCGAGCCGAACTCCCCGTACTCAGCGTCCAAGGCCGGCAGCGACCTGCTCGCCCGCAGCTACCACCGCACCCACGGCCTCAACGTGTCGATCACGCGCTGCTCGAACAACTACGGCCCCTACCACTTCCCCGAGAAGGTCATCCCGCTTTTCGTCAGCAACCTGATCGACGATCTGCACGTGCCGCTCTACGGCGAAGGCAACAACATCCGCGATTGGCTGCACGTGGACGACCACACCCGCGCCATCGCGATGGTTCTCGTGAGCGGACGGGCCGGCGAAATTTACAACATCGGCGGCGGCACCGAGCTGACCAACAAGGAACTCACTCAGATGCTGCTCGATTCGACGGGCAAGGATTGGTCGTACGTGGACCGCGTCGCCGACCGTCTCGGCCATGACCTGCGCTACTCGGTGGATATCTCCAAGATCCAGGCCGAACTCGGATATGCCCCCGAAGTGCCCTTCGAACAGGGCCTCGCCGACGTTGTGCAGTGGTATCGAGACAACCGCAGCTGGTGGGAACCGCTCAAGGCTCGCGCCGCCCTCGACAACTAACATTTCCGCCGTCACGATGCCTGCTTTCGCGGTACCGTCGGACCGGGCGGTCTCGAACACCTTTTAGGGGAGTCAATGAAGTATTTGATCACCGGAGCGTCCGGTATGCTCGGCCGCGACCTGCAGGCCGCGCTGGCCGGACACACTGTGACGGCCATGGGCCGCGAGAACCTCGATGTGACCGATCTGGATGCCGTGACCGCAGCCGTCGAGGGGCAGGACGTGGTGATCAATGCCGCGGCGTACACCAAGGTGGATGACGCCGAGACGAACGAGGAAGCCGCATACGCCGTCAATGCCGTCGGTGCCAAGAACTTGGCGATCGCAGCCTCGATAGTCGGTGTGCGGCTCGTGCAGGTCTCGACAGATTACGTGTTCAACGGCAGCGCCACATCTCCATATGCCGAGGACTCCCCGCTCGACCCGATCAGTGCCTACGGTCGGACCAAGGCCGCCGGTGAGGAGTTCGTGCTCGCCAAGAACGCTGCCGCCTCATATATCGTGCGCACCGCCTGGCTCTACGGTCAGCACGGTCCGAACTTCGCCAAAACCATGCTGCGTCTGGCCGGCACGAATGACACTGTCACCGTGGTGAACGACCAGTTCGGCCAGCCCACCTGGACGAGCGACCTCGCCGCCCAGATCGTCTACTTGCTCGATGCGGACGCGCCTGCCGGCGTCTATCACGGGACCAACTCCGGCCAGACCACCTGGTTCGACTTCGCGCGAGCCATCTTCGAAACAGCCGGACTCGATCCCGAGCGCGTGCTCCCCACGGACAGCTCAGCTTTTGTGCGCCCTGCCCCCCGGCCTGCTTTTTCCGTGCTCGGTCATGACGCCTGGCGTGCAGCCGGCCTGGAGCCGATGCGGCCGTGGCGAGAAGCCCTGACCGACGCCGCGGCCGCCGGAGCCCTCGGGACAGAATGATCACCCTTCGTGTTGTCGTGGATCAAATGGTCGCGCCGGTTCCCGGCGGTATCGGCCGCTACACCGAAGAGCTGACCCGCGCCCTGATCGCAACCGCTCCGGCGGGTTGTGAAGTGGAAGGCATCGTCTCTTCGTCTTCCGCCGAACAGTACGACCGGATCGAGACGGCCCTGCCGGGACTCGCTTCACTGTCCAAGACCGTGCTGGCCCGACGGGAGGTGGCAGCGGCCTGGAGTCTCGGCGTCACGGCCTCTTCCGGAACGGGGATGATCCACGCCCCCTCCCTGTTCGCTCCCCTGCACCGCCATCAGCGCTTGAGTGACGGCACTCAAATTGCGGTGACCGTTCATGACGTCCTCGCTTGGACACACCCCGAATCGCTGACCCCGACGACGGTCGCTTGGACCAAGGCAATGGTCAAGCGCGCACGCAAGCACGCCGACGCCGTGGTCGTGCCGAGCCACGCAGTGGCTGACCAGCTCTCCGACATCGCGGACTTCGGTGACCGCATCCGCGTGATCGGCGGGGCCGTCGGCAGCGGCTTGATCCTGCCCTCAGATTCTCTTGTTTCCGGCCGTGTCGCCGCCCTGGGCCTGCCACCGGAATACATCGCAACCACCGGCACCCTCGACCCACGCAAGGGCATCACCTCGCTCATCACGGCGCTCGGCCTGCCCGGCGCTCCCGACCTGCCCCTCATTGTGATCGGTCCCGAGTCTTGGGGCGAACTCGACATCGCCGCAGTAGCCGACGAGGCCGGGCTGTTGCCCGGCCGGGTTCGGACCATGTCCGGCCTCAGCACTGAGGACCTCGCCGTGGTGATCGCCCGTGCCGCGCTCTTCGTCTATCCCAGCCGAGAAGAGGGCTTCGCCCTTCCCATCATCGAGGCATTCCACCTCGGTACACCCGTGGTTCACTCCGATGCCCCCGCCCTGGTCGAGGCCGCCGGTGAGGCAGGAGTCGTCGTCGCTTTAGCAGATGCCGCCGGCTACTCCCAACGACTCGCCACGGCGATGACCCGTGTCTTGACCGATACCGAGCTTGAGCAGCGGCTGCGCATCTTCGGCAGCGACCGCGCCCGCGCCTTCAGCTGGCGGGACTCGGCCGAGCGGGTCTGGCAGCTGCACGCGGACCTGTAGCACCCGGGATTCTGGGGTCATGTCAGTTGCGGGCACCTGCAAGACGTCCGGGCTGCAACCATTCCAGCCGCATCTGATCGATAGTGCGTCGTATCCCGGCCGAGAATGTCGTCTGCGGTGCAAGATCAAGGTCCGGCCAGTAGCCGGAACGAAGGCGCAGGTCTCGGCCCTGAAGCACTGCGGCCCGTGACGCGCCCATGATCACCAGAGGCCTGGACCCGCTGACCTGACGGAATTGTCCTAACACTGCCCCTACCGTCACTGCGCGTCCAGAGCAGAGGACCTTGAGATGCTGACGATGGGGAAAACTCCGTGAAGTCAGGCGCTGAGCGCACTCGACCAACATCCGCGCGCAATCGTCGACGAAAATGTAGTCCCGCAGCGTGTCGAGAGGAACGAAGATTGAGATCGGTATCCGTGTCACCGTTGAGAAACACAGCATGGAGACGAGGCCTTGACGCTTGTTGAGACTCTGTCCAGGACCATACAGGTTGGCTAATCGGCCGACGAAGATGGAGATTCCGGTCTGCTCGGACAGCTGCTGAAGCACTTCCTCTGCTCTCAGCTTTACGGCCCCGTACCGGCCGAGCGGTTGGACGTCTGAAAGTTCGGTAAACGGCGCACCCGTCGAACCTCCATAGACCGCTCCCGCAGACGAGCTGAAGATAATCGACCCTCTCGACAGCGTCGACTCTGACAAACGTGCGATGGCTGCGAGGAAGGATGTGAAGACGGAAAGCTCCGTTTCCAGTTTGGCTGGGTCAGAATCGGTCACACCCGCGCCTGCGCACCAATAGATCTGCCACGACCTACTGCCCGCTGCGCGCAGGAGCCCAGCCAAACCGGACTCAAGGTCACGCACGGTCTGGGGCCCATTCCAACCGATGACCGGAGACGGAAACATGCCAATGTTCTGCTTCGCCAAGCTCCTGATTACCGCTGATCCTAATAGTCCGCCTGCGCCGATGACCCAGCTGACCGACGTCACAGCGGGAAAGTCCTCCGCCCTAACGGGCCGTTTTCGGGATCGTTAATGATGAGATAGGGAGGCTTACCGAGCGCCATATTCACGACGACGCCGATGTACTCGGCAATCACACCGATAGAAAAGAGAATCGCGCCCGAAGCGATCAGGATGACGGTGATCTGCGACGTCCAACCCGCGGGAAGATCTCCGGATGTCAACCGCTCGATGATGAAGATGATCGCGAGCAAGAGGCCGGCGAACGCAAAAATCGCACCTAGGGCGCTGACAAGTCGCAGACCCCGAGTGCCGCTCGACAAGATCAACCTCCAAAAGTGGCGGAAGAGCGTCGGCAACGAATAGCCCGATGTCCGTCTGGAGTCATGACGCAGTTCAACCCCAGCGGTCGTGTACTTGGACGCGACCCAACCCAAAGCCACGTCAAGATAGACCTGTGCCCCGGAGTACGCGGCGATGCTGCGACCCACCTCACCCAGGACGAGACGAAAACTCTGATAGTCGGTCATGGCTGGATTTCCGGAAAGCTTCGAGACGATGACTTTTGCTGACCGAGAAGCCAGGTTCCGCATGAGCCCGTGCGGTGGTTCGTTCATCGGCTTGGCGTAAACCAGTGGCGCGGCGTCGGCCAGAGCGGCATCAAGCAGCACGGCGATGTCAGCCGGGTTGTGCTGGCCGTCTTCGTCCAGAGTGACAATCCACTCAGATCCACTCGATGCCATCCCCGCAAGAGTCGCTGAGTGCTGACCGAAATTGCGGCTCAGCCACACGGGCCTGACGAAGCTGTAGGCGACCTGGAGTTCCCTGATGACGTCATCCGAGCCATCCGGGCCGTTGTCAAACACCAAGAGCACCTCGGTGATCCGCCAATTTGCCCCGCCCGGCGACCTCACCACGGCGGTCAAAGGGGATATTTCCAGCAAGAGTTCGTTCAGCGTCGCTTCACCTTTGTACACAGGCACGACCACGGACACCTCGTGTGGCGCCACCGTATGCTGACGCTCCTCTGGTGCAGTCATGTAGACAATGATCCTAAGCTTGACGTGACGGCCGTTTGAGCCTGATGCCTGACAGTATCAGCACGGGCGCCGGAACGGCTTCGGTGACAGGCCAACCAAAAGGGGCGAATGCGCACTCGATTGACAATAATCCTGAGGGACCAACGCGTGGGTTTTCTCCTCGTGGGCGCCACAAACACCTTGGTCGGCTTTGCGACTTTCTCCGCGCTCACCCTCTGGGTCTTCCGCGATGTGACTCTGGGGTACCTGCTCAGCCTTGTGGTCTCTTACGCGATCGGTGTCTCCCTGGCATTCGTGCTGTACCGACGATTCGTGTTCAAGGTTCGTGGACACTTCTTTCGCGATTTCGCCAGATTCGTGAGTGTCTATCTCGCGGCCATCGCGGTGAACGCTGCCTTACTCCCGCTTCTCGTGGAGGTCATCACGATCCCTCCGCTTGTCGCGCAGGCGATCATCTTGACGTCAACGACATTATTGAGCTTCTTCGGTCACAAGAAGTTCTCCTTCCGACGCAGTTCTGATGAACAGCCGATGCCCAGTCCAGACGATGACTAGGGAACAATCCGATATGCGGATAGCGTGCACCCTCCTGTGCCTCCGTTCATGAACGCACGGACTATTTCTGTGCCACGAAGGATGTTGAGTCCTTCAAACGCGCTGTTGTTTCGTGTTCGGACCCCGGGGGTGACCCGGAGCTCCAGATCGAATTGAGAATCGATCTGGTCATAGAAGTGACGCTGTTCGCTGTACTTCGTGTTCTGGAAATAGCGGTCGTTCATGCAGCTGCTGGTCAGAACGAATTTTCGGCTCGGATCCGCGGCAACCAACCGTCCATCGACGGTCTTGAAATCGCCGAAGATGGTCTTGGGTGATCCGGGGATAAATGTCGAGTAGCCCTCAAAGACAGTGTTGCTCGCAGTCATGCCTTTTTCGGAAAGACGTTCCGCGGACACGATTCGGGTATCGGGCGCGAGGAAAGCCACGACAAGTGCGAGCGAACCGACCAGGAGATTCGCCCCGATGACGACCGCGACACTGACCATGACCGGTTTCCGCCACCGATTCTCTGGAAAGTGTTCTGCAGCATAAGTGGAGGAATAATAGATTCCAATGCTGGCGAGGATCAGCGGGCTGATGACCATCGGCACTCCCCACCGCTCCCAGTGCAGGGGTACCGCACTCATAATGACCCAGAAGAACAGGCCCAGAAGGGCGGGAAGCACTGTCACCAGACGCCGGTGCACGACCACCCAGGCGCCGATCAAGGCCAGGGCTGACAGGAGTATCCCGCTGACCCCGAAGAACTCATTGGCATAAAACCCGAGGTTCCCGCCCCAGCCCAGGCCGTCGGCACCGGCGTGGGTGGACCGAGCCTCCTCGCCGATCGAGGTCATCACAGCCTGGAAATTCGTGAAGAGAACGGGCGAGATGAAGAAGAGGAAAACAAATACCGCGACGATGGCGGCGATCCCATGGCTGAGAACCCGGGCATACTTTCGGTCCCTGACGGCGGCGAAGACGACAATGACGGCGATCATGGCAGTGGCGATAGCCCCGGGATACTTGATCGCGACGGCGACGGCTGTCGCTGCGCAGGCTAGGAGCAGGCTCGGATAGCCCGGCCGTTCCATGTAATGCATCAGCGCGAGGACCACAGCCATCAGTGCGGCCGTCAGGGGAACATCCGGACTCGCGAAGTGCGAATGCTCCACGAACAGCGGGAACAACGAGAACAAGACGGCTGCGATGACTGCAATGCTCCGGTTGAAGCGACGTCCGATGAAATATGCCAGAACAACAGATGCCACCCCGAATAAGGCGGTGATCATGCGCGAAATGAGAAGGAAGACCCCGGGATCGGCCGCATACGCTGCTTCAACAGGCGCGTGAACGACTAGGTGGGCATACGCTTGGTATGCAATATAGCTGAGCTGGATCTCGACGTGGTCCGGTCTGAAGTACAGCGAAGGTTCAAAGGAGTTCCTTTGGGCCAGATCCAGCGCACCGGTGACAATAACCCACTCATCCGGGTTCAGGTTCTGTGGTAAACCCCAGTTCAGTCCTAAGAACCGCAAAGCGATCCCGGCCCCGAGCGCACACCCGATAACGACGAGTCTCCAGTTGATTCTTTTCATTGTCCAGGCGGTCATGTATCTTCCCGAGTTCTTTCACCGAAGCAAACGCCGACCGAGTGGATCGGGATTCGACTTGTGCTGTGGCTTTATCTGCGGGGCACAATTCGAGCACCCGGCCTGATTCTTTCACGCTGCCGACGACGACACCCGTACCAGGGTCAACGTGTCAACAACACGAGGTATCAAGGGTGCTATTGTGCCGGAGCGTCCGTTGCCGGCGGCGCGAGGGCCGCGTCGATGAGGGCCGTGATCGCTGGGTAGTCCGGGCGCTCGGGATCAACGCCGTTTGCCGGGATGAGCGGCACGGCCTTGATCGGCAGCGTCTTGGTCTTGGACGCCAGGTTTACGAAGTAACCCAGCATTCCTTGCGGCACGTCCGTTTTCACGACTTCCTTGCCGGCCCGCGCCACGGACTGGAACTGGGTAAGCACGTTCGCCGGGCTGGCCTGGGCGAGAAGGGCTTCCTGCAACTGCCGCTGGCGATTCATCCGGTCGTAGTCGCTCGTTCCGTGTCGAGAGCGGGCGAACCAGAGCGCGTGGTAGCCGTCCATATGCTGCATGCCCGGCTCGAACCAGAAAGCCACGGTCGTGAAGGTCTCGTCCTTGTGCACCGGAACCCGCGTTTGCACGTCGATATCGACGCCGCCGAGCGCATCGACGAGGTCGGCGAAGCCCTGCATGTCGATCAGCACGTAATACTGGATGGTGAGCCCGGTGATGCCCTGGGCCGCTTCGCGGGTGGCCTCGATGCCCGGGGAACTGCCCTGGGCGACGGCATCAGGGTACAGGAAGGACCGTTTCAGTTCGGCCTCGGTGTAAATGGAATTCAAAATACAGGCATCGGTGTCACAGCCATCGATGGCGCCGTATCCCTTGGGGTAGAGCTCACCCAGAGCAGAGCCCGCCGAGAACGGCACGTTCTCGAGGTTGCGGGGCAGGCTGATCATGGTGGCCTGGCCCGTGGCCGCTTCGATACTCACGACCGAAATACTGTCAGGCCGCAGTCCGTTGCGGTCGGCACCCGCGTCACCGCCCAGTAACAGAACGTTGTAGCGACCGTTCACGGCGGGCTCCGTCGGCCCCGCCACAAAGACGTCGGACAGGAACCCGCTCGCCGAGGTGGCCACGTAGGCACCGTAGCCGGCGGTTCCGCAGACGAGGACCATCACGGCGGTGGTGAATACGGCGATGAACGGGCGCGCCCGCGGGCCAGCCCGAACCAGACGCACAAGTCGCAGCGTGTCCAGCGTGAGGGTAAACCAGACTGCCGCATAGAAAGCCAGGGCGAGCGCGGCCGCCCACAGCCCCGCAGTGGCGGTGAAGATGGTGAGGAAGGTTTCCGGCCACATTTTGTAAACGATGAGGCTCAGCGCTGCGAGCGCGACGAAGGCGAGCGTTGCACCCAGGCCGAACCGCCCGAGTCGGCGGTTTCCCGCGAGCACCTGCACGGATCCCGGCAGCGCCACGTTGAGAACCACAAGCCACCAGGCTCGCTTCGTCATCGTCCGGGGAGAGCCGGCGTCCGGGAACCGAATCGGACTCGTCATCTGAGTCATATGCGCGCCTGCAGATCTCGATTCTTCTGCTCAACCGAGGCGGCGAGCTCAAGGGAGTATTGCTCGAGCCTGAGGCGCAGCGCGTCGTCCGAGGTGGCCAGGATCTTGACCGCGATCAGGCCGGCATTGCGGGCGCCGCCGATGGAGACGGTCGCAACCGGCACGCCCGCGGGCATCTGCACGATGGACAACAGGGAATCGAGCCCGTCGAGCAGACCGAGCGGAACGGGAACCCCGACGACGGGAAGGGTTGTCACCGAGGCCAGCATTCCGGGCAGGTGCGCGGCACCGCCGGCACCGGCGATGATCACTTTGAGACCCCGGGACTGCGCGCTCTCGCCATAGGCGATCATCTTCTGCGGAGTGCGATGGGCCGACACCACCTGCACCTCGCAGGCCACGCCGAAGTCACGCAACACCTGCACGGCGGCGCTCATCACCGGGAAATCGGAATCGGATCCCATGACCACGCCGACCACCGGGTTCGCGGCAGCGGATGGCGGAAAAGCTTCAAAGTTGTCAGGCACGGAGACGATCTTATGGCTCAGTCCTGCAAGAACGCCGCAGTGGCGCGCGCCTGATACACCACGTCGTCAAGATCTTTCCCGCCGGCTGTGACATGGCCCACCTTGCGACCCGGACGGGAGGCTTTGCCATAGTTGTGCACCTTGACTGCGGGGTTTTCGGCGAAGGCCCGGGGGTAACGATCCCCCAGCGTGCCCTCCGCAGGCCCTCCGAACACGTTGACCATGACCGACCACGCCTCCCGCGTGCCGGTGGCCCCGAGCGGCAAGTCAAGCACGGCACGCAGGTGCTGTTCGAATTGACTCGTGGTCGAGCCGTCGATCGACCAGTGACCACTGTTGTGGGGTCGCATCGCCAGCTCGTTCACGAGCAGGCGATCATCCGTTGTCTCAAACAATTCGACGGCCAGAACGCCCGTGACACCGATACCCTCGGCGACGGCAATGGCGATGTCGGCAGCCACCTCCGCCAGGCGGCCGGCGGCGTGGGGAGCAGGGGCGATGACTTCGGCGCAGACGCCACCACGCTGGACCGTCTCGACGACCGGCCAGAGAGCAATCTCACCGGAGGGACGACGCGCCACGACCTGGGCGAGTTCTCGCCGGAACTCCACGAGTTCCTCGACGAGGAGTGCGCCGCCATTGGCGTCTTCGACCAAGGCCGCAAACCAGTCGTCGGCTTCATGCTCGTGGCTCACCACTCGGACGCCCTTGCCGTCGTAACCGCCACGGGCCGTCTTCACCACCGCCCGTCCCCCGTGCGCGGCCAAGAAGGTACCGAGTTGCTCGGCATTCTCCACGCGCGCCCAGTCCGGAACGGGCAGGCCGAGCTCGGCGAGTCGTGCCCGCATGAGCAGCTTGTCCTGCGCATACTGCAAGGCGTCCGGTCCAGGATGAACCGGGATGCCGCGGCGCACCAGCTCGCGCAGGATCTCCTGGGGCACGTGCTCATGATCGAAGGTGACCACGTCGACGGTCTCAGCGAAATCGATCACGGTCTGAAGATCCCGGTAATCCCCCACGCCGACGGCGGCCAGGGCAGCCGACATCCCCGGCTGCTCCGCGAGCACACGTAGATCGATCCCGAGCGCCACGGCGGCGGGAATCATCATTCGGGCCAACTGGCCACCACCAATGACACCAACGGTCAAAGCCATGTGCTCACCAATCTTCGTGTGGATGTTCGGGGAGTCCCGGCAACTCTCAGGTTCTTTGCTCACAGGGGTCATAGACTGCCCACTGCTTGCAGACTCTCTTCGATTTTACCGAACCCGGGATGGATGAATGACGACGATCTCGATCAACCGTAGCCGCCTGATCACCCTTGCGAGCCAGCTCGGCAAGTTCGGTGCCGTCGGCCTCGTCGGGTTCGTCGTGGACGTGGCTGTTTTCACCCTGCTGAGAACGACCATCTTTACGCCGGAAAACATGCACGCGGGCCCGATCTACGCGAAGATCATCTCCACCAGCCTCGCCATCATCGCCAATTGGGTGGGGAACCGGTTCTGGACCTTCGGTGAACACCGGCAGACCCGGGCGGTTCGTGAAGGCCTCGAATTTCTCGCTGTCAGCCTCGTGGGCATGGGCATCGGTCTGGCATGCCTGTGGATCAGCCATTATCTCCTCGGATACACGAGCGTGCTGGCAGACAACATTTCCTCGAACGTGATCGGGCTGGCCCTCGGCTCTGTCTTCCGATTCCTGCTGTACCGCTACTGGGTCTTCGCCCCGGGCCGGCGCGCGACCACCGTCGAATTGGACCCGGCTCCAGTCGCGGCCCCCCGCACTGACCAGCAACCGCGCAACCGACGTTTCGCCGCCGAACTCACCGAGACCGGATCACTGCGAACAGTCCGAGGCAGCTGAGCAGAACAGCGCTACCGCGATGCCCGAGGGAACGTTTCCGGCGAAAGTGGTGACGGGTCCCGGGGGCCGGTTCCGGCGAAGTTTCTCGATTCGTGAATGAGGTCGTTCAGCACCTGCTGAACAAGCTCGGCATTGGGTACATCCCTCATGACCAGAGGATGTTCCAAACCGGTGTTGATGCTGACCGAACCGGATCGGCACAGTGATTGCAGCCAGTTCTGCCGAACGCTCACGTCATAGCCGCGGCTGTGCACGAGCTCCTGTCTGGTTCGCACGAAGAAGCCGCGGCGGAAGATGATGCGCCGTGTTGTGATCGTGTAGCGGTGAGTGAGCCAGAAAGCCAGCGGGAGCAACCATCCCAGCAGCACCAAGACCGCCGCGCCCCAGATGAGCAGGGTGTTCTGCCAGGGTTCGGGCAGGCTCGTGAAGTAGTAACCGGTGGTCCCGCATACGGCGAACAACAGCAGCGTCGGCCAGAACAACACCCGGGCATGCGGACGCAGCCGCGCCACCACGGTCTCGACCGGGGGCGCCATCACCGGTGCTGACTCACCCTGAGAGAATTGCCGGGTCTGCTGCGCTTGTCGGGCCTGCGCGGCCTTCTGTGCCTTCTTGCTCATCGGATCACCGCGTTATTCCACTCACCCTCCATTAATACCTCAGGTGCGTGACATCTCCCGCTGCGACAGCCTGAATTTCGCCATCATCACGGTTATGCACAATCAGTCGGCCGTCCCCGTCGATGCCCTCGGCCGTTCCGATCAGGTCGGTTCCACCGGGGAGCTCGACCCGAACGGTGGATCCGAGGGTGCCGCACAGCGCGGTGACGGTGTCGAAGAGCCCGCTTGCGCGCGGATCCGCATCCGCTGCCAGAAAAGCCCGGTACAGCTCGGCCAGCCGGGCCAGGTAGCGAGAGAGCACGTCATCCACATCGGGTGACGAGCCCGTCACGAGCAGAAGAGACGTGGACGTGAGGGTGGGCAGGTCATGTTCGTCGAGAGACACGTTGAGGCCGGTGCCGATGATGATCCCGCGGGCATCGGGCAGCAATTCGCTGAGCACACCAGAGACCTTGTAGCCGTCGATCAAAACGTCGTTGGGCCATTTGAGCGTGATCTCGTGCTTGGCGGGCTGCTCGTCGAGACCGTCCGTCGCCGCATCGATGGCCGCGTCGACGATATCCCGCACGGCCAGGGTCATCGCTGCTCCGGCAAGCAGCGGAAACCAGCCGAGCCGGTGCGGCGGCAGGGCCTCTCCCCCCGGCAACACCGGTCGGAGCAGAACGGAGATGGCCAGGGATTTTCCGGTGGGGGCCAGCCACGTGCGGCCCAAACGCCCGCGGCCACGGGTCTGGTTGTCGGTGACGACGGCCGAAAAATCAGGCCAGGCCGCGGCATCCGCCCCCGTGGCGTGCGCCACGAGCACGTCGTTGGTGGACCCGGCCTCGGCCAGATACTCGAACCTCGACGTGGCTGCGCTGCTGAGCGGAAATTCCATAAGCATCCCTTTCGTGCATAACTCCTGCAATTCTGTCGAAAAAGGTGAGAAATGGAGCATTGACCATCAACGTCCGTCAAATTGCAGGAGTTAGGCCGGAAAGAACGGGGGAATCGACCAGTGAAACCCGGGTTCTTTGTACCTAATCGTCAACGGGTGTGCAGCGGGGCTGGCCGGTAGAGTGAAAGGCGTGACTGAGAACACGCCCACTGCGGGCCCCGACCTGTACACGACTGCTGGAAAACTCGCCGACCTGAAGCTGCGCTATCACGAGGCCGTGACCGCCAGTGGCGCAGCCGCCGTGGAGAAACAGCACGCCAAAGGCAAGTGGACCGCCCGGGAACGCATAGCCGAGCTGCTCGACCACGGCTCCTTCGTGGAACTCGACGAGTTCGTGCGCCACCGCACCGTGGCCTTCGGCATGGAGAAGAAGCGTCCCTACGGCGACGCCGTCGTCACCGGCACCGGCACCATCCACGGCCGCCAGGTCGCCGTCTACTCCCAGGACTTCACCATCTTCGGCGGTTCGCTCGGCGAAGTGGCCGGCGAAAAGATCATCAAGGTGATGGACCTCGCCCTCAAGACCGGCGTTCCGATCATCGGCATCCTCGATTCCGGTGGAGCCCGCATTCAGGAGGGCGTCGTGGCCCTCGGTAAGTACGGCGAGATCTTCCGGCGCAATACCGCCGCTTCCGGCGTCATCCCGCAGATCTCCATCATCTGCGGTCCGGCCGCCGGCGGCGCCGTGTACTCCCCCGCCCTCACCGACTTCGTGATCATGGTCGACAAGACCAGCCAGATGTTCGTCACCGGCCCCGACGTGATCAAGACCGTGACCGGGGAGGACGTGGGCATGGAAGAGCTCGGCGGAGCGCTCACCCATAACAAGGTCTCAGGCGTCGCCCATTACCTGGCGAGCGACGAAGCCGATGCCCTCGACTACGCCCGCACCCTGCTGAGCTTCTTGCCGGACAACAACCTGGCCGAACTGCCCGTGTTCGACAGCGAAGTCGAGCTGGAGACCACGGATGCCGACCAGGCGCTCAACGTGATCATCCCGGATTCCCCCAACCAGCCCTACGACGTCAAAACGGTGATTTCGCACATCGTGGACAACGGTGACTTCCTCGAAACCCAGCCGCTTTTCGCGCCGAACATCGTGGTCGGCTTCGCGCGGGTCGAAGGCCGGTCCATCGGCATCGTGGCCAACCAGCCCAGTGCCATGGCCGGCACGCTCAATATCGAAGCCGGCGAAAAGGCCAGTCGCTTCGTTCGGTTCTGTGACGCATTCTCCATCCCCATCCTCACTCTCGTGGACGTGCCCGGATTTCTGCCGGGAACCGACCAGGAATGGACCGGCATCATCCGCCGCGGTGCCAAACTCCTCTATGCCTACGCTGAGGCCACCGTGCCGCTCGTGACGGTCATCCTGCGCAAGGCCTATGGCGGTGCGTACATCGTGATGGGTTCCAAGCAGCTCGGAGCCGACATCAACCTGGCCTGGCCGACCGCCGAGATCGCGGTGATGGGCGGCCAGGGCGCGGTGAACATCCTCTACCGCGCCGAGATCAAGCAGGCCGAAGCCGACGGCGAAGATGTAGCCGCCGTTCGCACCCGACTGGCCAATGAATACACCTACAACGTGGCGAGCCCGTTCCTGGCCGCCGAGCGGGGGGAGCTTGACGGCATCATCGAGCCCGCCGCCACCCGTGTTGCCGTGACCAAGGCCTTGCGGGCCCTGCGCACCAAACGTGCCTCTCTCCCAGCAAAAAAGCACGGAAACATCCCATTGTAGGAACCATGACAGTGACCACAGAAACTGCACGGGCAGAGCCACCCATGAACGAGACACCGAAGCCGTCCGAGTTCGACCCCTCGGAGATCACCTTCGTCACACACGACGTCACTGCCGCCGAGGCATCCGCGGTGACGGCGATCATTCGAGGCCTGCTACGAGAAGAATCCGATATCCGCAGGAGCACTCCCGCGCCGGGCCAGAGCGGCTGGCAGCTGAACCAGCGGGGCGTGCGACGGCCGATCACCCCCGGACCGGGCCGCTGGCGCAGCTTCGCCGGCTGAGCGCTCGGGCCTACCCACACATCCCCCGGACGGGTCCCCCTAAGTGCCGACTGTGCACAATGCCGGAAAGGTTCACAATAGTAAGTGCCCGGTGTTCCTCGCAGAGGGACACCACCGATGCGTTGCCGACTAGGGTAACGAGGCGACGTGTTGTGGCGGGTTCGGGTGGCATTCGGGTTGTCACCTACGCTCACAAGTATCGAAAGGGGACCAGCTTCGGCTGGTCCCCTTTCGCGTGCGCAGACTCGTCAAGCGGGCAGCGGTACAGTCTTCGCTGAGTTCGGTGTCTCCACCGCGACGGTGCGCGGAATCTCCAGCCAGAGCGTGACCTCGTCGGCAGGTTCGTCATCCCCGGTCGGCTGCGCATTCGGATCTGGACTGCGCAGGGCGACAACGGTCACGGCCGTGTCGGAACCATCTGCTGCTGTGCGCACGATGATCGTATCGGCCGACGTTCGCGCCAGTGCCGCAGCGAGCGTATTCAACACCTGTTCGAGGTCATCGCCGTCGAGGTCGTCCATGGTGCCCTCGTCGAGCAGGGTCACGATCACGCCGCGACGCCGCGCCAGCATCACCTGTTCGCGAACTGCGTCGTTGAGCAGGCTCCGGCCTCGAATCTCATCTCGGATCGCTGCCTCCAGGTATCGGCATTCCTGACGCTCGGTTTCTTCGAGCGTTCCGCCGGACGCCACGATCCGGTGCATCATGGACAGGGCGAGCCTGGTCGTATGGGTCAGGCGCACCTGACGTTCATAGATGTGAGCCTCCTGAGCCGCTTGCCACCGTGCTGCTTCGCGTTCTGCATGGGCGAACTGCTGCGCATCGCGGGCGGCCTTGGACAGGGCCCGAGAGAGCAGCGCCGCCGTCGCGACCCAGACGACACTTCCGATGACCCCCATAGAGCCCAGGGCGCCGGCACCGGCCCACAGGATTGTCTGCACGACCAGGAAGAGCACACCGATCCAGGCGAGCCCGGGACGCTTGCGGGTGGCCGTCACCGTGAGCAGCGTACCCACCGCGGCGACATACCAAGTGGCATACCCGTTGCCGCGCGAACTGCCGTCCAGCTGGTTGCAGACGATCAACGGCAATGCCGCCGCAACGGCGACGTTGAAGCAGGCGAGGCCGAGTGACATTCGGGCCGGGCTCGAGGGCCACAGGCTGGCGATACTGGCAGTGCCGTACAAGACCATGGCGACGATGATCGGCGTCTTCGACGCGGGCACGTTGAGGGAGTAGATTCCGAGCACGATATGGTACGCCGAGAACAACGCTGCCAAGCCGAGGATCAAGGGTCGAGAGTAGCTCATCACGTCGCCCCGGCCTCCTCAACTTGGGACAGATGCTTCGGTTGGCCGATGCGGTCCAGCACTCGGGCGGGAACGCCCACTGTCGCGTTCACCTCAAGCGGAAGCTCGTCCTCAGGGCGCGGCCAACGCAGCGTCACGGTTGTCCCGCCTCCCACGCTTGTGCGCAGGCAGACGAAACCTCCCACGCTCGTGACCCGCTCCTGGATCGACACCCGAAGGCCCAGGCGTTCAGTGGGCACGAGGGTCGCGTCAAATCCGGCTCCTGTGTCGGCGATCTCAATGCAGCACCCTCCGTCCGCTGTGCCGCTGAGCGTGAGCACCCGAGCAACCTCGGCATCCGCCACCCCGGCATGCTGGACGCTGTTGACCATGGCCTGCTTGGTCGCCGCGAACAGGGCCTCACTGACCTGATCCGGAACACTGGCGCAGGTTTCCGAACCGTCCCAGAAGGTGAAGGGCATAGCGGACATCGCCACCTCGTGCCGCAGCCGCTCAGCGAGGTTCTGGAAGGGCACCCTCTTGTCGTCATCGAGGCGAGCCGCACTGGCGTCGACGAGCCGCATGATGGCATTTCTGGCCATAGCAGCGGCGAGTTCAGCACCCTTCCCGGTGCGGGCACCGGCCGCCGACAGCAGCGTGGCGAGGACGGTGTCGTGAACGATCGAGTCCACTTCAACCCGCTCCACCTCGGTGGCATGCTGGCGCGCGGCGAGGGAGTATTGCACCAGGGCGGTGCTCTGGGCGAGATCGACTCGGCTGGTCGCCGTGCGCAACATCGTGATGATGATCACGACCACCTCCCCGAGCAGGACCGCATAGAGCACGTCAAGGGAGGCCAGGAGCAGATCAGCCTGCCCACCGCTGGGCTGGATCCGCGCGATTCCATAGGCGACGGGAGCGACCACCGTGTAGATCGCCGCCCACCGGAAGGCGAAGCCGATGGCCGCACAGGACGTGGCCACAGTGCAGAGGTACCAGAGCCACGGCTTGTCGCTCACCTCGGTCGAGGTTTGTTCGAGTAGGTAAGGCCAGGCCAGCACCGACATGATGTAGACCCCGGCAACGACTCCCATGGTGATCCGCACGGCGCGTTTCACGATCGTCGCCACCACCATGAAGGCAATGGCACCGCCGAGCCCGACAGCCATCACCACCGCGCCCACCGAGCCGTGCAGGGTGAATTGTTCGAGCACTGCGGGCATACTCTGCACGGCGAAGATGACCGAAATGCCAGCGACCGACCGTGACAGCACGGTTTCGATTCGTGCCCGGCTGAGCGGGGTACGGGGACGTGCGCCCTCGGCAAGCAGATCCCCAGCGCTCCTGATCGACGCGCCACCTCCCCGGCCGCCCGTCGCGCCCGGTGGTCGCCCGCCGGCCGCGTCCTCAGACACGGCCGTCGCCGGAATCGGCGTCAAGGCCGGGAAGGATGCCGTCTTCCACAGCGCGGCGCAAGAGGTCGACCTTGGTCGGTGCCGGCCGCCCGACCTCGACATATTTGACCCGGATGCGGTCGAGGTACTCTCGCGCGGTCGAGTGGGCGATGCCCAACTGCATGGCCACCATCTTCAGCGGCAAGCCGGATGCGTACAGGTGCAGCACGTCCCGCTCCCTGCGGCCGAGCTGCGCTTTGGCGAAGTCCCGATCGGCATCAATGGCGGTGGCCCACTCGAGGTTGTTGAGCACATCACCACGCGCCACCGACGCCACTGCCGCCATCACCATCGTGGTCGGTGACGACTTCGGGATGACACCGGCCGCCCCAGCGGCAAGGGCTTCACGGACCATGGCCACCCGATCGGCGATACTGTGCACGAGCACCGCGGCTCCGGTGCTCTGGGCGAGTTTCACGTTGTCGGTGACGACGGAGCCGTCACCAAGGGTCAGGTCGAGCACGATCACATCACAGACGCGGTCTGCCAGTTCACGAACGAGATCACCGACGGTCGCCGAGGTGCACACCACCGCGAATCCGGAGTTCTCGCAGGCCGCGGCCAAGCCCAGTCGCACAGATTCGTGGTCGTCGACGATGGCCACGCTGATCTGGTGAGCGTGGGATACCTCGGGTGCTGCCTGGGTCACGGTTTCACTGCTTTCCTCGGTGTCGGGTTAACGATAGCTATTTGACCAGCACGGCGACGGCTTCAACGTGGTGAGTATTGGGGAAAAGGTCGAATGCGCGCAGATTTTTCAGCTCATAGCCGTACCCGGCGAAGAGAGCCACGTCCCGGGCCAAGGCAACCGGGTCACAGGCCACGTAGATGATCTGACGCGGCGCGAGTGCGCCGAGTTGGTCGACGACAAGCTTGCCCGCACCGGAGCGGGGAGGGTCCAGCACGACCGTGGCTGCCTGCAACCGGCCGCGCTGCGCTGCCGTCGATTCCCGGCTCACTCGCTGCAGGTACCGGTCCACGCGGTCGGTTTCGGCGGTCGCCCCGACCCACTCCTTGAGGTTGGCGGCGGCAAAGTTCACAGCTTCGGGGTCGCTCTCCACCGAGGTGATTCGCACGTCGCCGCCGAATCGGTCACCGACAGCGGCAGCGAGCAGACCGACGCCCCCGTAGAGGTCCAGGTTGGTGGCGCGGGGGTCGAACAGTTCCGGGTCAATGGCATCTTGCACGGCCGTGAACAGGGTTTCGGCGGCGCGAGAGTGCACCTGCCAGAAACCGGAGACGTCGAGTTCGAACTCGCGATCGCCGACGCGCTCACGGATAACGCTGCGCGGGCTGGGCTTGGGCTTGCCGAATTTGTCCTTCTCGGACACGAGCACTCGCACAGGGCCCTCGGAAGGAGCCACCAGATTGACCGTGGCCGCGTTGTGGAACAGCGTGTCGAGGGGAGCGATTTCTTCGATGGCGCGTTCGGCGAGCGGAAGGTCATTGACCGGGATGACACGGTGTGAGCGCGCCGCATAGGGACCCACGGTGCCGTCGTCGGCCACATGCAGGCTGATGCGCGTGCGCCACCCGGTGCCGTCCATAGCGTCGCCGGGGCTCGCGTGTTCGCCCACCGGAACGGCCTCCACGGCGACCGACGTCTCAATGCCGGCCATCCGCTGCAGGGCATCAGCCAAGACTCGGCGTTTGAGCTCCCGCTGGAAACTCAATTCGATATGGCCGAATTCGGCGCCACCGGCGCGCTCCTCCGGCGCACGGTCGAGGGCAGCGGATGCCCAGACATGCGGCTGGCGTTCAGGTGCGGCGTCGACGACGGCCACGGTCTCCGCCCGCCAGAAGCTCTTGTGATTGGCCTCGGTGAGGCGGGCGCGAACGCGTTCTCCCGGAAGCGTGTCGCTGACGAAGATGACGCGCCCCTCATGCCGGGCCACAAAGATACCGCCGTGCGCGACATTGGTGATGTCGAGTTCGATCTCCGAACCCACGGCGCTGGTGGTGTCGGATGCCGGTGCCTGCCTCGGCGCGTTCTCTGTATTACTGATACCCATTCCTTGATAATCCCACATTGCCCCCCGAAGACGGCGCTCGGCGGCAAACTACGCCCCAAACATAAGATTGATCCATGCGTCTCATCCTGGCTTCCACCTCTCCCGCCCGACTGGCCCTGCTTCGCGCTGCCGGCATCGAGCCCGACCTGGTCTCGCCCGACGTTGACGAAGACGCTGTCACCCTCGCGGCAACGGCCCGCGCCTCCACGCCGTTATCCCCGCATGAGGTTGTGGAACTTCTGGCCCGCGCGAAAGCGGAGGCCGCTGCCGGGACCGTGGCCGCTCGTGTCGCCCCCGTCTCAAGAGTGACGGACGGCGTCGAAGCGACCGGCAGGGCATCCGTCGTCTCGCTCATCCTGGGCGGCGACTCGGTCTTTGTGCTCGACGGGGTGATTTACGGAAAGCCCCATACCGTGGACAAAGCTCATGAGCGCTGGCAGCTGCAGCGCGGCCGCACCGGCATGCTCTATTCCGGCCATTGGCTGATCGAACTGGTGGACGGCGTTCCGGGCCGGGCTGTCGGAGCCGTCGCTTCGGCTGAGGTGAGTTTCGCCGACGACATCACCGACGCCGAACTGGACGCCTACATCGACACCGGTGAGCCCCTGTTCGTGGCCGGTGCATTCACGATCGACAGCCTCGGGGCTCCGTTCATCACGCGGATCGTCGGTGATCCGTCCACGGTGGTGGGGCTCTCCCTCCCCACCCTGCGCAAGCTGGTCGCCGGACTCGGACATCACTGGCCCGACCTCTGGAATCGCCGGGACTGAAACTGAGGCGTCTGCCCCAGCACGACCAACGGGCCGAGCACTTGTAGGAATTCACACTGATTCTCGCTGGGTTTTTGTGGGAGAGAACCAAAAGGGTTCAGCTTGTGCCCCATAAGCTTGGGACTTGTGTCACTCATAACGAAGGTCCTCATTGCCAACCGGGGCGAGATCGCTGTCCGGGTGATCCGTGCTGCTAAAGACAGCGGTATTCTTTCCGTCGCTGTTTATGCTGACCAAGACCGTGATTGCCTGCACGCGCGCCTCGCGGATGAGGCCTACGCACTCGACGGGACAACCGGCGCTGAGACCTATCTGGTCATCGACAAGATCCTCTCCGTCGCACGGCGAAGCGGAGCCGACGCGGTTCACCCCGGTTACGGGTTTCTCGCCGAGAACGCGGACTTCGCCCGAGCCGTGATCGCTGCCGGCCTCAGCTGGATCGGTCCGTCACCCGAGGCCATCGACCAGCTGGGCGACAAGGTCTCCGCACGTCACATCGCCGAGAAAGTGGGGGCGCCCATGGCCCCCGGCACCCTGAACCCCGTCGTCGACGCCGCCGAAGTCCTGGCCTTCGTCGACGTGCACGGACTCCCGGTGGCCATCAAAGCGGCTTTCGGCGGTGGCGGGCGCGGACTCAAAGTGGCGCGCGAGCGCTCCGAAGTGGCTGAGCTCTTCGACTCGGCCACGCGCGAAGCCATCACCGCGTTCGGACGCGGCGAGTGCTTCGTGGAGAAGTATCTCGACAACCCCCGTCACGTGGAAACCCAGTGCCTGGCCGACATGCACGGCAACGTCGTCGTCGTGTCGACCCGCGACTGCTCCCTGCAGCGCCGGCACCAGAAGCTCGTGGAAGAGGCTCCGGCACCGTTCCTGACACCGGAACAGACCACGGAGCTCTACCGCGCGTCAAAGGCGATCCTGCGCGAGGTCGGCTATGTGGGTGCCGGCACCTGCGAGTTCCTGATCGGCCAGGACGGCACCGTCTCGTTCCTCGAGGTGAACACCCGCCTGCAGGTCGAGCACACCGTGTCTGAAGAAGTGACCGGTATCGACCTCGTTCGCGAGCAGTTCCGCCTCGCAGCAGGCGGCGTACTGGACTACGACGACCCCATCCCCGTGGGCCATTCCTTCGAATTCCGGATCAACGGTGAGGACCCCGGACGGGGTTTCTTCCCCTCCCCCGGCCCCGTTCACATTTTCAAGCCCTCCGGCGGCCCCGGAGTGCGCGTCGACACGGGTGTGCAGTCCGGCGACGTCATCTCCGGATCGTTCGACTCGCTGCTGGCCAAGCTCATCGTCACCGGCGCCACCCGTGAGGAAGCCCTCGAGCGTTCACGCCGCGCGCTGGACGAGTTCGAGGTGGCCGGTCTGCCCACCGTTCTGCCCTTCCACCGGCAGGTGGTGCGCGATCCGGCCTTCGCCCCGACTGACGGCAAGCCGTTCACCGTGTTCACCCGCTGGATCGAAACCGATTTCGTGAACACGATCGAACCGTGGAACGGTTCCCTCGAAGACGCCGTCCCGGTGCCCAAGCGTCACAACGTCGTAGTGGAGGTGGAGGGCCGGCGGATCGAGGTCAGCTTGCCCACCCGACTGCTTCCCGGGAAGATGGGAGAGGTATCCGTGGGCCCCGCTCCTCGTCGTCGTCGCGGTTCAGCGGCGGTGTCAACCGACACCGGCTCTGCCGTCAAGGCGCCGATGCAGGCCACCATCGTGAAACTCCTCGTCTCCGACGGCGACGTGGTCGTCAAGGGCGACCTGTTGCTCGTGCTCGAAGCGATGAAGATGGAGCAGCCGTTGACCGCTCACCGCGACGGCATCGTCGGAAGCCTGGTGGCCGTGGTGGGAACCACCGTCTCATCAGGCGCCCTGCTGCTCACCGTCTCCGACTCGATTCTCGAGTCGGTGTAGCCGCCCCTGCTCAAAACCGCCGCGCGGCGAATTCAGGTCGACCCGGATGCCTGGGGTCGGTCCCGCACCAGCGCACCTCCGACCCCACCTCGCGACACGGACCTCGCGACTGCGGCGCTCGGACCCGCTAGAGCACGACGTGCATGGCGCGGGCGGCGTCGGTGATGGAGTGCGTGAGCGAGGGATATACCGGGAAGGCCCGGGCCACCTCGTCGACGGTGAGGCGGTGTTCCACGGCGAGGGCGAGCGGAAAGATCAGCTCGCTCGCCCGGGGCGCCACGATCACGCCGCCGATCACCGTGCCGGTTCCGGTGCGTGCGATGAGCTTGACGAAGCCGTCCTTGATGCCCATCATCTTGGCCCGCGGGTTGGATGACAGCGGCAGCTTGTAGACGTCGCCCTGGGCGAGGCCGTCCTCAATCTGCTTCTGGGTCCAGCCCACCGTGGCGATCTCCGGCTGAGTGAAGATGTTCGCGGCCACATTGCGAATTTCGATCGGATTGACGGTGTCGCCCATGGCATGGAAAACGGCCGTGCGCCCCATCATCGAGGCGACGGAGGCCAGCGGCAGCTCCGTCGTACAGTCCCCGGCCGCATAGATGTTGGGAATCGAGGTGCGCGCGACGCGGTTCACCTGGATATGACCAGACTCGGTGAGCTGCACACCGGCGGCTTCGAGTCCGATGTTCTTAGTGTTGGGCACGGAACCCACGGCGATCAGGCAGTGGCTGCCCTTCACCTCGCGACCGTCTTCGAGGGTGGCCAGCACGCCGTTCTCGGTACGAACAACGGATGCCGCCCGCGACTTGGACATGACGACCATGCCATTGCGCTTGAACACGTTCTCAATCACGTTGGCGGCATCCACATCTTCACCGGGCAGCACCTGATCTCGGCTCGAAATCAGGGTGACATCGGCGCCCAGCGCCCGGTAGGCCGAGGCGAACTCGGCTCCGGTGACGCCGGACCCGACGACGATGAGGTGCTCCGGCACCGCTTTGAGGTTGTACAGCTGGGTCCAGGTGAGGATGTGCTCGCCGTCGGGCAATGCCGAGGACAGAATTCGAGGACTCGCGCCGACGGACACCACGATGGTGTCCGCGTCGATGCGGTCGAAGTCCTTGCCGGTGGCGTCGGCGGAGGTCGCCACGATCACGCCGGTGGTGCCGTCCAGTCGCCCATGCCCCTGCACGAACTTGACGCCGGCACGGATGAGCGTGGCCTTCATGTCTTCGGACTGCTGGCGGGCGAGCGCCTGGAGGCGCTTGTTGACCGCGGCCAGGTTGATGGCCACTTCGGGGCGCATCGGCTTGCCGATTTCGCCGCGTACGAAGAACTGCACGCCGAGGTCGGTTGCCTCGCCGATCGAGTTGGATGCCTCGGCGGTGGCGATGAGCGACTTCGACGGAACCACGTCGGTGATCACGGCGGATCCGCCGACCCCGACGCTCTCAACGAGCGTGACATCGGCACCCTGCTGGGCAGCGGCCAACGCTGCTTCATATCCGCCAGGTCCTCCACCGAGTACAACAATGCTCTGCTTGCGTTCGAACTCATAGGCCATGTCCCCCATTCTCTCAAATCGCGCGCCCCCCGCCAAACCAAATCCCGCGCGCATCCCGCTGGTCCGGCCGAAAATCTCCGTCTAATTCGCTGTGCGCTTAGAGTAGGGGAATGCTCAAGACCGATACGAACGTGTTAGACGCGCCTGAAACCGATCCGTTCGACGTGGCACGCACGGCCGCGCAGCAGATTGCCGCCATCACCGGAGTGGATCGACACGACGTCGCGCTCACCCTCGGAAGCGGATGGGGAAAGGCCGCCGACCTGATCGGGGAGACCACCCACACCATTCCCGCGCAGGAGATCATCGGGTTCAGCGCCCCCGCCCTCGAGGGCCATGTGGGCACTCTTCGCTCCGTGCTGCTGCCCAGTGGCAAGCGCGCGCTGGTCATCGGTGCCCGCACTCACTACTACGAGGGCCACGGCGTGCGCCGGGTCGTGCACAGCGTGCGAACTGCCGCGGCAACCGGGGCGACGACCATGATCCTCACCAACGGCGCCGGCGGCATCCGTGAGAGCTGGACTCCGGGAACCCCGGTTCTGATCAGGGACCACATCAACCTCACCGCAGACTCGCCGCTCGAGGGCGCCACCTTCATCGACCTCACCGACCTCTACTCGAAGCGCCTGCGCGAGGTGGCTCGCGGTATCGACCCGACTCTGGACGAGGGCGTGTACTGCCAGTTCCGCGGTCCGCACTACGAGACCCCCGCCGAGGTGCAGATGGCCAAGGCCATCGGCGGGCACATCGTGGGCATGTCGACGGCGCTGGAGGCGATCGCCGCACGACAGGCGGGCATGGAGGTGCTCGGGCTCTCCCTGATCACCAACCTGGCCGCCGGCATCCAGAACACGCCGCTGAGCCACACCGAGGTCATCGAAGCCGGCCGCGATGCCGAACCCGTGATCAGCGCGCTGCTCGCCCGGATCGTGGCCGCGCTGTGAGCCTGAGCGAGAACGACGCCGACAAGACAGCGTCGTCGACCCGTTCGGGTGGGCGCCACTCCGCCGCCGCCGAACAACCCATCGCGCTGGATGTCGAGGCAGAAGAACCTGAAACCGGCCCGGTCGAGCTTCCCGCCGCACCGGCGACCGGCGAGACCGAATCCGCCGGCTATACCCCGCCGGACGTGACCGATGAGGCCTTCGCCTCGGCTGCCGCGGCAGCGACCGCCGTCCGGGCATCGGATCAGGCTGCGTTCGCGGCCCGAGCCCTTCTCGACGACGAAACGGATGCCACGTCGCCGGCGGCGACTCCGGCTGCGAGCCCCGACGTGGACATCGTGGTGGTGCCGTCCGAGGGTGACTACGAAGAGACGGCCACCCTGGTGATCAGCACGGTCGACATCTCGGAAACCGATGGGCCGTCGCCGTCAGCAGCGGACATCTCCCTCACCAACGCGACCGTCCTCGACGCGCCCACCACGGCGATCGAACTCGACAGCACGTCAGCCGCGGCGATCGCCGCCAGCGCCATCGCCGCCAGCGCCATCGCCACGGCTGCATCGGTTCCGTCCGAGTCCGGCGATCCGACCAGCGCGCTGATCGAGACCGCCCGCGCCTGGCTTCGGCAAGACCCCGACCCGGAGACACAGGCCCAGTTGCGCGGCCTCATCAACGGCGCCGCCGACGGAGATACCGACGCACTGGCACAGCTGCACGACCGCTTCGACACTCGCCTCGAATTCGGCACGGCTGGACTGCGCGGCGAGATCGCCGCCGGCTCCAACCGGATGAACCGCGTGCTGGTGTCACAGGCGGCCGCAGGCCTGGCCGCCTACCTGCTCGAGCACGCCGCATCCGGTGTCACCCCCTCAGTGGTGATCGGTTACGACGGCCGCAAGAACTCGCAAGTATTCGCCACTGATTCAGCGGCGATCATGGCCGGTGCCGGGGTCCGCGCGGTGCTGCTGCCACGATTGTTGCCCACACCGCTGGTCGCCTTCGCCGTGCGCCACCTCGATGTGAGCGCCGGAATCATGGTGACGGCCTCGCACAACCCGCCCAATGACAACGGTTACAAGGTCTACCTCGGCGGCGACAACAGCGGTGCCCAGATCGTGTCCCCGGATGACAAACTGATCGCGGCCGCCATCCTGAAGGTGGCCGAAGAAGAGCTCGTTCAAGAACTCCCCCGGGCCGGCTACGAGACGGCCGAGGAAAACGTGGTGCGCGCCTATGTCGAGGCCACGGCGAGCCTGGTCCACACACCGCGAGCCCAGGTCAACACCGTGTACACGGCCCTGCACGGTGTCGGCTGGGACACCACCCGCCGCGTCTTCGAGGAGGCGGGTTTCGACCTGCCCACCCTGGTGGACGCTCAGGTCGCCCCCGACGCCGCATTCCCCACAGTCGCCTTCCCCAACCCGGAAGAACCCGGCGCCATGGACTTGTCCTACGAGACCGCCCGCGAGGTGTCGGCTGAGCTGATCATCGCGAACGACCCCGACGCGGACCGGCTGGCGGTGGCGATCCCGGATGCCGCTGAGGCCTCCGGGTACCGTCGTTTGAGCGGCAACGAGGTGGGAATGATCCTCGGCTGGCGGGCAGCCGTGCAGGCGGCCCGCGCCGCCGGCGAGGGGGCCCCCACCGGCACGCTCGCCTGCTCCATCGTGTCATCGCCCGCGCTGCGTGCGGTCGCCGATGCCTACGGCCTTGACTTCGCTGACACCCTCACCGGCTTCAAGTGGGTCTCTCGTGCTCCCGGCATCATCTACGGCTACGAGGAGGCGCTCGGCTACCTGGTGAACCCCGGGACCGTCCGCGACAAGGACGGCATCTCGGCCGCCGTGGCCCTGATGTCGCTGGCGAGCGACCTGAAGTCCGAGGGCTTGACCCTCGCCGACCACCTCGACCAGTTCAGTGAGAGGTTCGGCCACTTCGCCTCGGGCCAGATCTCGGTGCGGGTCAACGACCTGTCCACGATCGCGCTGGTGATGACCCGGCTGCGTCACACTCCCCCGGAACTGATCGGCCGAATCCGCGTAGACCAGATCGATGACTTCCGCTGGGGACTGGGCGGACTCCCGCCCAGCGACGTGCTGCGCATCCGCCTCACCGACGGATCGCGCGTCATGGTGCGACCGAGCGGAACCGAACCCAAGCTCAAGGTCTACCTGGACACGCACAGTTCGGTGGGGACGATCGAGGAACGCAAGGCGGCAGCCGTGGCCGCCCTCGCCGAGCTCGACCAGGGCATGCGCGAACTGATCGCCTGACCCGCAACTTTCGGCACCGGTCTCCGATAACCGGTGCCGCGGGCGAGGACCTGCCGCGTCCGCGGCAGCGGACTACGAGCCGAGTGCGTCGTCGAGCTTGATGACGAGTTCATCCACGTCGAAGTAGTTCAGGATCACGATCACGTCGGCGTTTGTCTTGCCGATGGCGCCCACGAGCTCGGATGAGGTGAGGATGACCTGCGCGTCGGCGGCTTCCGAGCGCACGCCCTCGACATCGGTGGCCACCACCCGCGCGTCGAGCTGCAGTCGCTCCAGGGCACGCTCTGCGTTGACTTTGAGGATTCCGGAGGTCCCCACCCCGACACCGCACATCACCACGATCTTCATCAGGGCTCGTCCGACGCCGCATGCCCGAACAGCGAGCGCACGAATTCAGCGTCCGTTGCCCCCGCCAACGCCGGGATGACGGACGCGTCGTTGAAGACATTGGCGAGTTCCGCCACAAAACGCAGATGCTCAGCGCTGCCGGACACGGCCAAACCCACGATGACGCTGACCGGATCGTTGTGCGGATGCCCGAAGGCCACCGGTTCGGCCAGGGTGACAACGCTCAATCCGTCGACCAGCACATCCGGCCCCGGCCGGGCGTGAGCCAGGGCGAGCCCCGGCGCGATCACGATATAGGCTCCGAACTCATCGATCACGCTGATCATCCGAGCGGTGTACTCCGGCGTTGTCGCACCCGACCGCTCGAGGGCGGCCCCGGCCGCTGTCACGGCAGCCCGCCAATCACCGGCCCGTGCCCCGATCGTGATGGCGGCGAGGGGGAGTGGCGGCAGTGACATAGCGGCTCTCATGAATTGCGCTCGGTGGCCCGGCTCACGCGTCCGCGAAGCCTGCGCTGATGGCAGTGACGAGTTCTTCCCGATCTTCCAACGGGAGGAACGATGCTTCAGCGGCGTTGAGCTGGAACGTCTCCAGGTCGTCGAGGTCGTAGCTGAAGGCATCGCTGAGCAGTGCCAGCTCCTGGCTGAGTGTGGTGTCGCTCATCAGGCGGTTGTCGGTGTTCACGGTCACCTTGAAGCCGAGCTGGTACAGCAGGTCGAACGGATGGTCGAGCAAGTCGTCGCCCCAGGCAGCGATCGCGCCGGTCTGCAGGTTGGACGACGGGCTGAGTTCCAGCGCGATCTCGCGGTCGCGAACCCACTGCGCCACCGGGCCGAGGGTGACGAAGGTGTTGTCGTCATCCTGCCGCTCGATGGTCACGTCTTCGGCGAGACGCACGCCGTGGCCGAGGCGGAGCGCCCGACCGTCGAACAGGGCGCTGCGGATGCTGTCCAGCCCGTCCGCCTCTCCGGCGTGCACGGTCGTGGGCATGAACTCGCGGGCGAGCAGGTCGAAGGCCGGCTTGTGGTTGCTGGCCGGGAAGCCGGCTTCCGCGCCGGCGATGTCGAATCCGACGACACCGTCGAAGCGATACTTCACGGCCAATTCCGCGATTTCCAGGCTGCGGTCGGCATGGCGCATGGCGGTGATGATCTGGCCGGTGCGAATGGTCTTGCCCTGCGACTCGACGTGCTCAATGCCGGCTTCGAGGCCGTCCTGCACGGCTTCGACAACCTCGTCGAGGCTGAGGCCGCGTGCCAGGTGCTGCTCGGGCGCCCAGCGCACCTCGCCGTAGATCACGCCGTCGAGGGCGAGGTCTTCCACGTACTCCTTGGCGACGCGGAACAAGCCATCGCGAGTCTGCATCACGGCGCAGGTGACATCGAAGGTCTTGAGGTACTCCACCAGGGAACCGGCACTGGCCTGATCGACGAACCATTCCCGGAGGCTTTCGGCATCCGTTGCGGGCAGGTCGAGACCGATCTCTGCCGCCAGGTCGATGATCGTCTGCGGACGCAGGGCGCCATCGAGGTGGTCATGCAGCGAGATCTTGGGCAACGTATTGATGCTGACGCCGCCGCCGGCCATCAGGAATTCCTCAGGAGTCGTATTCACGGGTTAATCCTAACCGGAGAGCACCACCGCATATCCATGTTTCCCGTGCGCACCGTGCACGTCCGCTCGATTGTCGCGAAACGGCGCCGCGCCTGTCGCAGTTCTGCCCCCGCCCCGGGGTTTCAGCCACTCGCCATCTTCTGCCCCTTGCGGAATCCCCATGGGGCTGGACGCGGCGTTTCGCCGCTGGGCAGCGCACCCATGGGGCTGATGTTGTCACCTCGCGCCGACCGGCGCGTGGTGCCAGCCGCGCGATCGCAAGGCCTCGGCCACGGCGACGCGCACCCATTGTGGTGTCGATCCCTTGCGTACGGTGATCACCAGCCATCCCGCCGTTCGCAGATCATGAAGACGCTCCGCATCGCGGTTGTACTGCACGTCGTCGGTGCGGTGCTGCTCGCCGTCATATTCCACAAGCACCTGGTAGCGCAGATAGACCAGGTCGCCGCGAACCCGAGGCTTGCCCGGCGGCAACGGAATGTACAGGTTCGTGTCGGGCTCGGGAAACCCGCACTCCAGCAGAAACAGGCGCAACAGCGTCTCCCGCCGGGACTCGACACGCGGCCTGATCAGGGCTGCGGCGGCCCGCAGTCCACGCGCGCCTCGCTGCCCCGCGTGCTGCCCCACCACCTCCATGATGCCTGCTGCGCTCGCGAGCCCGAACCCGTCCCGCAGCAGGTGGTCACCGGCCGCGACAAGGTCGTCCCGTTGCAGAGTCGCGGTCAGCTGGGGAGAACTCCTTGCCCCCACGAGCGGACAACTTGCGCCCCATCGTGGGTGCTGATGGGGCAGGAGGTGTCAGCTCGCGCCGAGGAAGGGGCGGCTACGAGCGGGTGATGCGCTCAGCGATCAGGGGGCCGCCGTCGAGCACGGGCTCACCCGGGTCGCCGATGCGCCAGGCGCCTTCGACGGCCTCGAGGGCACGGGCGAAACGCTGCGGCTCGTCGGCGCTGAGGGTGAAGAGCGGCTGGCCGGCGCGCACCGTGTCGCCCGGCTTGGCGTGCAGGTCGATGCCGGCCGCGTGCTGCACGGGGTCCTGCTTGCGGGCGCGTCCCGCACCGAGGCGCCAAGCCCCGATTCCGAACGGCAGGGCCTGCTGTTCTACGAGCACACCGTCGCGGTCGGCGAGCACGACGTGGGTCTCTTTGGCCACCGGCATGGCCGCCTCCGGATCGCCGCCCTGCGCCCGAATCACGGCGCGCCACTTGTCCATGGCGCGACCGTCTTTCAGCGCTGCGCCTACGTCGACACCGGTGATTCCGGCCAGGGACAGCATCTGCTCAGCGAGGGCGATGGTGAGTTCCACCACATCGGCCGGCCCGCCACCGGCGAGCACCTCAACCGATTCGCGCACCTCGTTGGCGTTGCCGATCGCGAAGCCCAGCGGCACGTTCATGTTGGTCAGCAAGGCGGATGTCGCCACCCCGGCGTCCTCGCCGAGCTCGACCATGGTTTGCGCGAGTTCGCGGGAACGATTGATGTCCTTGAGGAACGCGCCCGAACCGAACTTCACGTCCAGGACGAGGGCCTTCGTGCCCTCGGCGATCTTCTTGCTCATGATCGAGGAGGCGATCAGCGGGATCGCCTCCACCGTTCCGGTGATGTCGCGCAGCGAATACAGCTTGCCGTCGGCGGGCGCGAGGCCGCTGCCGGCCGCACACACGACGCCGCCGTGGTCGCGCAACTGGGCGAACATCTCCTCATTGCTGAGGTTGGCGCGCCAGCCGGGGATCGACTCGAGCTTGTCCAGGGTTCCTCCGGTGTGGCCGAGACCGCGGCCGGAGAGCTGCGGTACTGCGGCACCGAAGACGGCCACCAGGGGCATCAAGGGCAGGGTGATCTTGTCACCGACTCCGCCGGTGGAGTGCTTGTCGGTGGTGGGCTTGCCGAGGCCCTCGAAGCTCATCCGCTCGCCGCTGTTGAGCATGGCCATGGTGAGCGCGCGGATCTCGTTCCGGCTCATACCGTTGAGGAAGATGGCCATGGTCATCGCGGCCATCTGCTCATCGCCCACATAACCGCGGGTGTACGCGTCGACGAGCCAGTCGATCTGCGCGGTGCTGAGCTCACTCTTGTCGCGCTTGGCGTGGATGAGGTCGACGGCGTCGAATGCTTCGAGGGTGGTGCTCATGTTCTATTCTCCTGAATTGCGGTAGTCGGCGAGCTGGCGGGGGCCGAAGGCATCCGGCAGCACCTCATCGATGGTGCGCGTGCCCGAAACGGTCTCGAGCAGCATGCCGTCGGCGGAATGTTCATAGAGCAGCTGGCGGCAGCGTCCGCACGGCATCAGGGTGTTGCCCTTGCCGTCCACGCAGGTGAACGCCACCAGGCGCCCTCCGCCGGTCATGTGCAGGCTCGATACGAGCGCGCACTCGGCGCACAGGGTGAGGCCGTACGACGCGTTCTCCACGTTGCAGCCGCTGATCACCCGTCCGTCGTCGACGAGCGCCGCCGCCCCCACCGGAAAAGTGGAGTAGGGCACGTAGGCGTGCTTCATGGCCGCTACGGCCGCTTCCCGCAGGGCGGCCCAGTCGATGGTCATGATTTGATGTACGGCTTGCCGGACGCGGCAGGCCCCCGTGATTTGCCGACCAGGCCGGCGACGGCGAATATGGTCACCAGGTACGGCAGCATGAGCATGAATTCGCTCGGAACCGGGGAACCGATGATGCTGAGCACGCTCTGCAGGTTGGTGGCAAAACCGAACAGCAAAGCGGCCAACGTGGCCCGGATCGGGTCCCACCGGCCGAAGATCACCGCGGCCAGCGCGATGAACCCGGCACCGGCCGTCATCTCCTTGCCGAATGCGCCCACCGATCCAAGGGTGAAGTACGCGCCACCGAGGCCCACGATGGCGCCCGCGAGGGAGACATTGAGAAAACGGGTGCGGGCCACGTTGATACCCACGGTGTCCGCCGCTTGCGGGTGCTCGCCCACGGCCCTCAGCCGCAAGCCCCACTTGGTGTGGAAGATGGCGAAGTACACCGCAATCACAGCCACGTACATCAGGTACACGATCAGCGTCTGCCGGAACAACACCGGGCCGATGATCGGGATCTCGCTCAGGAACGGAATGTTGATGCGCTCGAACTTGGGCGGCTGGTTCAACGTCGGCCCATTGGGGGCGAGCAACTGGGAGTACAGGAAGCCGGTGAGGCCGGAGACGAGCACGTTGAGCACGACACCCACGATGACCTGGTCGACAAAGTACTTGATCGAGAACGCGGCAAGCACGAACGAGACCAGCACCCCGGCCGCCATGGCCGCCAGCAGGCCCAGCAGCGGCTGGTTCGTGATCGAGGCCACCAGGGCGGAGGTGAAGGCGCCGGCGAGCAACTGACCCTCGATGGCGATGTTGACCACGCCGACGCGTTCAGAGATCACGCCGCCGAGGGCACCGAAGATCAGCGGAACGGCGAGGCTGATCGATCCGAAGAGCAGGCCCGGAATCGGGATGGTGCCGCCGGCCGAGGCCCAGGCCAGAAAACCGAGCAGGGCCAGGAACGAGAACACGCTGATCAGCCAGATGGATACTTTTCGGCGTGAGTACACCAGCCATGTCGCGACCAGGGTGAGCACCAGGAGCAGCAGGGTGATGACCACTCCCGTTGCCCGGGTGGGCAGCAAGACATCCGGCAGCTGGATGAGGTCGGTGGCCGTGGACAGGCGCATCGTGCTGACACCGTCCCGGCCGAACACAACCAGGAGCAGCAAACTCAGCACAGTGAAGACGCCGAGCGCGACGGGTGCTTTCCAGCTTCGGATCATTCCGACGGCCGGACCGGCGAGCGACTCGGCGGGTTGGGTGGGCTGGCTGACGGGCGCGATGGTGCTCATTTGGCCGCCACCTCCTGGGTTACGTTCAGGCGAAGCCGAGGCGACGGGGCGCCCGGCGTCGGAAGGCGGAAGATGGCACGCACGAGCGGCGGGGCCGCGATGAACAAAACAATCAGGGCCTGCACGACCACGATGATGTCCACCGGCACGCCTTCGGCGGCCTGCATGGAGAAGCTGCCGGCTTTGAAGGCGCCGAACAAGAGTCCGGCCGCGAAGACGCCCCAGGGCTTGGACCGCCCGAGCAGGGCGACGGTGATGGCGTCGAAGCCGATGCTGGAGTCGACGGTGGCTCCGAAGCCGCCCGTCGTCGTACCGAGCACCTGGTTGATACCGGCCAGGCCGACCAATCCACCGGAGATGAGCATGGCGTACACGTAAATGCGCTGCACGCGGATGCCGGCGACTCGGGCGGCATTGGGGTTCTCCCCCACGGCCCGAAACTGGAAGCCCAGGTTCGAGCGTGACAGCAGCCACCACGTGAAGAGGGTCGCCGCCACCACGAGGACGAACCCGAGGTGCAGGTTGTAGTTGGGCCCGAGCAGGTCGGGGAAGATGGCGGAGGGCTTGCTTGCCGGGCTCTTCGGGTTGTTGGAGCCGGGTGTCCTGAGGAAGCCGTCCCGCAGCAGGTAGCTCACGAGGTAGAAGGCCACGTAGTTGAGCATGATCGTGGTGATCACCTCATGGGCGCCCGTGCGGGCCTTGAGCAGGCCGACGATCCCGCCCCAGAGTGCGCCGCCGAGGATTCCGGCCACCAGGGCCGCAACGAGGTGGATGCCGTACGGCAGGTCGAGCGCGAAGGCCACCCACCCGCCCAGGGCTGCGGCGATGAGCATCTGGCCGCGACCACCGATGTTGAACATGCCCGCTCGGAAACCGAGCGCGACTCCCAGGCCGGCCGCGATGAGCGGCGTGGCGAAGGTGAGGCTTTCGGTGAGGGGTTTGATGCCATCCGCGAACGTTTCCCGGCGGAAGTTGTAGATCGACCCTTGGAACAGCGCCGAATAGGCTCCGGAAACGGCCTTCCAGACCGCGGAGAGCAGGTCGGTGGGACGCGAGAAGAAGTATCCCGCCGATTCCTGCACGCCGGTGTTCGTGAAAGCGATCATGACCGCGCCCACGACCAGGGCGAGGAAGACCGCGAGGACGGAGATGACAGCGCTTCCCGTCGTGATCTCCCGGAAGACAGAGTGCCAGCGGCCGGGTTCCTCGGTGGCGGGCGTGGGCGTGGTCACGGGGACCTGGCTGTCGCTCATGCGGCGGCTCCTTCAGTACTGATTGGGGCGGGTTCGCCGGCCATCATCAGGCCTAGAACGGATCTGTCGGTATCGCCGGGGACGATGCCGACAATCCGCCCGCGGTACATCACCATGATGCGGTCGGCCAGTGCTGCCACCTCATCGAGTTCGGTGGAGATCACGATCACCGGCGTGCCGGCGTCGCGGGTGGCGACGATGCGTTCGTGCACGAACTCGATAGAGCCCACATCGAGACCGCGGGTGGGCTGGGCTGCCACGAACAGGCGCAGCGTGCGGCTGAGCTCCCGTGCCAAGACGACTTTCTGCTGATTGCCGCCGGACAGGCGGCCGACCGGGGTCTCGATGCCTTGCGAGCGAACGTCGAATTCCTTCACCTTCGCTGTGGCGAAGGCTTTGAGGTAATCGAGCTGCAGATTGAAACGCTTGACGAAAGGTTGCTTGTCGGAACGGTCGAGCATGAGGTTCTCGGCGATGCTGAACGAGCCGACCAGACCGTCTTCGGTGCGGTCCTCGGGCACGAAGCCGACGCCGGCATCGAGTACCTCGCGCACGGAGTGGCCGCGCAGCGACGTGCCATCGAGGACGATGTCACCGACCACTCGAGGCTGCAATCCCATCAGGGCTTCGGTGAGTTCGGTCTGTCCATTGCCCTGCACTCCGGCAATCGCGAGGATCTCGCCGGAGGCGACCGAGAAGCTGACGTTGTCCACGACCACCTGGCCGCGGGGGTCGATCACGGTGAGGCCGGTCACCACGAGTGCGGGCTTGCCGGGAGTGGCGGGCGCCTTGTCCACCGTCAGGTCGACGGAACGGCCCACCATCAGCGTTGCAAGCTCTTCGTTGCTCGCCGTCGGGCTCGCTTCGCCGACGACCTTTCCCAAGCGGATGACCGTGATGCGGTCGGCGACTTCGCGCACCTCGCGCAGTTTGTGCGTGATGAACACGATTGACGTGCCGGCAGCCTTGAGCTGGCGCATGATGACCATGAGCTCGTCGGTCTCCTGCGGGGTGAGCACTGCGGTGGGCTCGTCGAACACGAGCACCTTGGCGTCGCGCGAGAGCGCCTTGATGATCTCGACGCGTTGCTGCACGCCTACCGGAAGGTCTTCGACGAGCGCATCCGGGTCGATGTCGAAGCCGAAACGGGCGGAGATGTCGCGCACCCGCTTGCGTGCAGCGGCGAGGTCGAGGCGCCCACCGGATTTGGTCTCCTCGTTTCCAAGCATCACGTTCTCCGCGACGGTGAATACCGGGATCAGCATGAAGTGCTGGTGCACCATGCCGATTCCGGCATTCATTGCGTCACCGGGTCCGGCGAAATGCACAGCCTTGTCGTCGAGCAGGATCTCGCCCTCCTCGGCCCGATACAGGCCGTAGAGAACGTTCATCAACGTCGACTTACCCGCACCGTTCTCACCCAGAAGCGCGTGGATCTCCCCCGGTTCGATCACGAGGTTGATGGTGTCGTTGGCGATCAACGCCCCGAAACGTTTGGTGATGCCGCGAAGTTCGAGCTTCATGTGTCCCAATTCTCTTGAGTGGTCCAAAGAACCATTCATGTCCAGCGAACGAAGCAGGGAGGCCAGCAAAGCTGGCCTCCCCGGTGTCGCATCGGTGCGATGGTGCGCTACTGCGGGTCTTGCAGAGTGTTACTTCGGGGTGGAATCCGAGGTCACGACGATGTCCCCGCTGATGATCGACGCCTTGAGAGCATCGATCTCAGTCATCAGGGCCGGGTCCACCTTGGATTCGAAGTCGTGCAGCGGAGCGAGGAGCACTCCCTCGTTTTCGAGCGTGCCCACGTAAGCCTCGGAGGAGAAGGTTCCCCCGGCCGCGTCGACGATGATCTGCTTGGTTGCGTCGGTCATCTGCTTCATCACCGAGGAGAGGTAGAGCGTGCCGAAGTCGGGCGTGGTCTCGAACAGGTCGCTGTCGACACCGACGATGGAGACGTCCTTGCCGGAGTCCTTGATCGCCTGCGCGGTGCCCTGGAAGAGCGGTCCGGCGACCGGGAGGATGATGTCAGCGCCCTGGTCGATGAGGGCCTGGCTCACGGTCTTGCCCGCGGCGATGTCGTCGAAGCCTCCGGCGAAGGTGCCGGCCTGCGTTGCCTTGTCCCAGCCGAGCAGGGTGACCTTGGTTGCCTTGACTTCGTTGTACTTGGCCACGCCGTCGGCGAAGCCGTCCATGAAGATGGTGACCGAGGGGAACTGCAGTCCGCCGTACGTGCCGACGATTCCGGTCTTCGTGGTGCCGGCCGCGAGGTAGCCCGCGAGGTAGGCAGCCTGCGCGGTGTCATAAAGAACGGGCTTCACGTTCTCGAGCGTGAGCGGGCTGAAGTCGGCGTTCGCCAGGGCGGAGTCGATGATGGCGAACTTGACATCGGGGTTCGCCTGCGCGGCATCGCGCGTGGCGTCGGCGAGGTTGAACCCGACTGTGAGGATGAAGTTGCAGCCCTGGTCGACCATGCTCACCACGTTGGGGGCGTACTGATCAGCCGTCGTGGACTCAGCCTGCTTGAACTCGACACCGAGCTCTTTGGCCGCGGCGGTGATGCCTTCGAAGCTGGACTGGTTGAACGATTTGTCGTCGAATCCACCGAAGTCGGACACGATGCAGGGCAAGAAGTCGGATGCCGCAGCGGTCGAGCCGGCCTCCGAGGTCGCCGGGGCGGGGGCACAAGCGGCGAGAAGAGCGACGACGCCGAACATGGCAAGACCGCCGAGCGCGGCCTTACGAGTCGTGATTGTCAAAAGGACCTCCAGGGGTGTTGCCCTGCGAGGTTCGCCCGGGCTGTGGAAAACTACGTTACAGAATGTTTCCCCGCTCAGATGAGCAAAATGCTGCGCTTAGTCAATGGTTATAAACACTCTACCTTTGGGAGGCATATTTGCTCATCTGAGCAAGGTCTCCCACAGTGCTGCAGCATCACCTCGACAATGCCTCATATTCGCAACCACGCGAAGGGCCCGACCTAACGCGGCGTGGAGGGTGACGTGACGGTGAGGGTCCCGTCCACGATGGACGAGCGAAGCGCATCGATCTCCTGCGACAGCGCCGCGGGGACCCTGGTGGCGAGGTCGTGGAAGGGCGCGATGTCCACCCCGGCGTTGGCCAGGGTTCCCACGTACGGCGTCTTCGAGAACGTGCCGGCGACGTCGTCGCCGACGATGCTCACCACGGCGTCCGAGGTGTTCTTCAGCACACTCGTGAGCAGCACCGGCTTGAACTCGGCCGGCAAGCTCTCAAAACCGTCATTGTCGACCCAGATGACGGCGACGCCTTTCGCCTCGACGGCGGCTGCAGCCGCCCCTTCCCCGACCTGGCCCGCCACGGGCATGATCACGTCGGCGCCCTGGTCGATCAGGCCCTGGGCGTAAGCCTTGCCCTTGTTGACGTCTTCGAAGTCCCCGGTGAACAGCCCGTCCTGAGCGGCCTTGTTCCACCCGAGCACGTTCACACTGGTGCCGTGCTTCTGGTTGTACAGGGTGACGCCATCCGCGAAGCCGTCCATGAACAGTGTGACCGGCGGCTGGTTGCCGCCGCCGAAAGTCGCCACGATGCCGGTCTTGCTGACCCCGGCCGCCAGGTACCCTGCCAGCAAGGACGCCTGCGCGGTGTCAAAGACGATCGGTTTCACGTTCGGCGCGTCGACGGACTCGTCGACGATCGCGAAGTGGGTGCCGGGATGCGCTGTCGCCTCCGCGAGGGTGGCATCGGCCAGTTCATAGCCGACGGTGAGCACGAACTGGCATCCGGTGGCGACAGCCTCGGTCACGTTGGGGGCCAGATCGTTCTGGGAGGTGGACACGATCGCCTTGGAGTCGATCGCGAAGCTGGTCGCCGCCTGCTGCAGCCCGGCCCAGCTGGACTGGTTGAACGAGCGGTCTTCGAGGCCGCCCGAATCAGTCACCATCCGGGCGCAGTACTGCGTGGCAGCATCCGTGGTTGCCGCCGGCGCCGGCGCCGGGGCGCAACCGGCCAGCAGCAGGGCGCAGGCAGCAAGGGCGGAGACAGCGATCAAGCGACGCATGGACACTCCCGACTAGGTACGTCGAATTCTAGCGACAACCCACCGGTGGCCCGGCTGGGAATGTCCCCGGGCGTGCGCCGGGACCGTGCTAGAGGACGTCGCTGGAACCGGAAAGCTTGAGCGCGTCGACGACGGCCTTCACCTTCTGCGCATTCGCACTGGTCGTCACGAGCAGGGCATCCGGGGTATCGATCACGACGATGTCCTCGACGCCGATCAGCGCGATCATCCGCCCGGTGTGACTGACCACGATTCCGCTCGACGAGTCGGCGAGCACTCGCGCGCCTTCCCCGAGGATGGCCAGGTTGGCTTTGCGACCACCGGAATGGAGTTTTGCGATGGAGGCGAAGTCTCCCACGTCATCCCACTCGAACTGTCCCGGAATCACCACGAGCTTGCCGGCGGCGGCCGCGGGTTCCGCCACGGAGTAGTCGATGGCGATCTTCTTCAGCCGCGGCCACACCCGGTCGACGACGCTGCCGCGACTCGGGGTGTCCCAGGCCGCGGCGAGTTCGAGCAGTCCGGCCAGCAGTTCGGGCTCGCTGGCGCCGATCTCTTCCAGGAGCCGGTCAGCCCGGGCGATGAACATGCCCGCGTTCCACAGATATGTTCCCTCGGCCAGGTAGCGTTCGGCCACCTCCGGTTCCGGCTTCTCGACGAAGGAATCCACCGACAGAGCGCTCTCGGCTCCCGGGATATCCAGGCCGCCGTCGCTCTTGATGTATCCGAAGCCGATCGACGGCTCGGTCGGACGGATACCGATGGTCACGATGTATCCGGCGTCGGCTGCCATCACAGCCTCATGAACGGCGGACCGGAACAGCGACTCGCCGGTGATCACGTGATCCGCAGGAAAAGAACCGATGATGACCCCGGGCGTTCGGCGTTCCAGGATGGCGGCAGCCAGCCCGATCGCCGCGGTGGAATCGCGCGGTTCACTCTCCAGGACCACGTTCGGGTCGCTCAGCTCCGGCAACTGCTTTTCCACCGCTGCCCGGTGCGCACGCCCGGTGACCACCATGATGCGCTGGTCCCCGTTCAACGGAGCAAGTCGGTTCCAGGTGTCGCGTAGTAGCGTCTGGCCGGAGCCGGTGAGGTCATGCAGGAATTTCGGAGCATCCGCGCGCGACAGGGGCCACAGCCGCGAACCGATACCGCCGGCGGGGATCACACTGTAGAAGCGGTCAAGGACCGGGGCAAGCTGAGACATGTGGCCAGACTACCGCCGACCCTGCATCATCGCCCGTTCATCGGGCATTCATCGCCGGGCAACACTGTGCTTCTAGCCTCGGATCATGCGCGTTGCACTGATCAGCGAGAGTTTCCTTCCTACCGTCAGCGGAGTCACCACCAGCGTGTGCCGAGTGCTCGAGCACCTCTCCCGCACCGGTCATCAGGCCATCCTGATCGCCCCGTCCGGCGCTCCGAGCGAATTCGCCGGCTTCCCCGTCTACACCGTTCCCGCCGTGGCCTACCGGCAATTCCCGGTGGGGCTGCCGAGCCCCCACGTGCAGCGACTGCTCGCCGATTTCCGGCCCGACGTCGTGCACGCCGCGAGTCCTTTTCTGCTCGGAGCCCAGGCGATCGCGGCCGCCAACCGCCTCGATATTCCCTCCGTCGCCGTCTTTCAAACGGATGTCGCCGGATACGCGGGCCGCAACCACCTGGGTCAGGCCGCGATGCTGGCCTGGCGCTACGTGAAATGGGTGCACGAGGGCGCCACGCGCACTCTGGTTCCCTCGTCGGCGTCCCTGTCCGACCTGAGAATACGGAAAGTACCCCGACTGGCACTCTGGACCCGCGGGGTCGACCTCGCGGGCTTCCATCCCAACCTGAAAAACTCCCCAGAGGTCGCTGACCTGCGCGCGAAACTCGCCCCCAATTCGGAGGTGATCGTGGGCTATGTCGGTCGGATGGCTCCCGAAAAACAGGTCGAACGATTCCGGGCCCTGCGTGGAATTCCCGGCATCCGTCTGGTCCTGGTCGGCGATGGTCCCTCCCAGCCCCGGATCGCCCGCGCGCTCGTCGGAATGCCCGTGACGTGGCTCGGTCGGCTGGCCGGCGCGGAGCTGGCCCGGGCCTATGCCAGTTTCGATATATTCGTGCACGCCGGCACCGACGAGACCTTCGGTCAGACCCTGCAGGAGGCACACGCCACCGGCCTACCGGTTATTGCCCCGGCTGCCGGCGGTCCACTCGATCTGGTGACGCATGGCGAGGACGGATACCTTTTCCGCCCCGACTGCGAAAGCGATCTCCGGAAGCGGGTCGAGGAGCTTGTCGGCGATGCGGGACTGCGCCATCGCATGGGCGAAGCCGGTCGTCGTCGCGTACTCGGTCGTTCCTGGCACGCGGTCTGCGGCATCCTCCTGGAGCATTACGACCAGGTCATCGATGAGCGCGCCGCGGTCAGGGCGAGCACTTCCGTGCCTCTCTCCATGCAGCGTTAGCACGGCAGCGCGGCATCTTCGACCCGCGCGCACATTGCTAGACTGACTGCGAGCTCAGTGAGCGAGAACGGTCTCGTTTGAGGCGCAAACTATTCAGCCAGGGAGGGTTGTTCATGCCTACAGAATCGGCAGGAACCCTGACATCTCAGCAGAAGACGACGTCGCGTCGCCCCGCCGGCACTTTGTACCGGGGCAACGAAGGCATGTGGTCATGGGTCCTGCATCGGATTACCGGTGTCGCGATCTTCTTCTTCTTGCTGGTTCACATTCTTGACACAGCGTTGATCCGCGTCAGTCCGGAAGCCTACAACGCGGTGATCTCGTCTTATCAGACGCCGATCATGGGTCTGGGTGAAGTAGCCCTTGTGGCCGCCATCGTGTTCCACGCGTTCAACGGCCTACGGATCATCCTGATCGACTTCTGGAACGCCAAGTATCAGAAGGTCATGTTCTACGTTGTAATCGGCCTGTGGGTGATCACGATGCTCGGTTTCGCGCCGCGCCACCTCATCAACGTGTTCAGCGAACACTAGAGGGGAATGACAATGACAACGACAATCGACGCTCCCCGCAGTCCGTACTCGCGCACCAGCAAGAAGCGCGGCGTCAACTGGGAAAAATGGGGCTGGATCTACATGCGCGTCTCCGGCGTGCTGCTGGTCGTGCTCATCTTCGGGCATCTCTTCGTCAACCTGATGATCGGTGAAGGCGTCAACGCGCTCAACTTCGCGTTCGTCGCCGGAAAGCTCGCGAATCCGTTCTGGATGTGGTGGGACGTGCTCATGCTCTGGCTCGCGCTGATCCACGGCGGCAACGGCATGCGCACCCTGGTGAATGACTATGCCACGACCCGCACCGGCCGCGGAATCCTGAAATCTTCAATCCTCGCTGCCGTCGTGATCCTGATCGTGCTCGGCACGCTCGTGGTCTTCACGTTCGACGCCTGCCCGGCCGGCGCCGCCGCCGACCTCCTGCCCTCTTTCTGCTCGGCCCTTTAGGAGCTGCACACTTACTAATGACAAACCCCGCATCTTCCACAGCGCCCACGGAGTCCACCGTCATCGACGGCGTGCACTACCACCAGTTCGACATCGTGATCGTGGGAGCGGGTGGAGCCGGCATGCGTGCCGCCATCGAAGCCGGCCCCAACGCCAGTACGGCCGTGATCTCCAAGCTCTACCCCACGCGCTCCCACACCGGAGCGGCACAGGGCGGCATGGCCGCGGCCCTCGCCAACGTGGAAGAAGACAATTGGGAGTGGCACACCTTCGACACGATCAAGGGCGGCGACTACCTGGTCGACCAGGACGCCGCTGAGATCCTCGCCAAGGAAGCCATCGACGCGGTCATCGACCTTGAGAACATGGGCCTGCCCTTCAACCGCACGCCCGAGGGCAAGATCGACCAGCGGCGCTTCGGCGGCCACACCCGTGACCACGGCAAGAGCCCCGTGCGCCGGGCCTGCTACGCCGCCGACCGCACCGGCCACATGATCTTGCAGACGCTGTACCAGAACTGCGTCAAGCGCGGCATCAACTTCTTCAACGAGTACTACGTACTCGACCTGGTGATGACCAACGTCGACGGCGTCGACCAGCCCTCGGCCGTGGTGGCCCTCGACCTGTCCAGCGGTGAACTGCACGTGTTCCAGGGCAAGGCGTTCATCTTCGCCACCGGCGGTTTCGGCAAGATCTACAAGACCACCTCGAACGCACACACCCTCACCGGCGACGGCGTCGGGATCGTCTGGCGCAAGGGACTCCCCCTCGAAGACATGGAGTTCTTCCAGTTCCACCCGACCGGCCTCGCCGGGCTGGGCATCCTGCTCACCGAGGGCGCGCGCGGTGAGGGAGCGATCCTCCGCAACGCCGCCGGTGAACGCTTCATGGAGCGGTACGCCCCCACCATCAAGGACCTCGCTCCGCGTGACATCATCTCGCGCTGCATGCTCAAGGAGGTCGCGGAAGGTCGCGGCGCCGGTCCCGAGAAGGACTACCTCTACCTCGACTGCACCCACCTGGGCAAGGAGGTGCTGGAGACCAAGCTCCCCGACATCACCGAGTTCGCCCGCACCTACCTCGGCGTCGACCCGGTCACCGAGCCGGTGCCGGTGATGCCCACCGCGCACTACGCCATGGGTGGCATCCCCACCAACGTCAAGGGTGAGGTCTGGCGCAACAACGAGGCCGTCGTACCCGGCCTGTACGCGGCCGGCGAGTGCGCCTGTGTGTCCGTGCACGGTTCCAACCGTCTCGGCACCAACTCGCTGCTGGACATCAACGTCTTCGGCAAGCGCGCCGGCAACAACGCCGTCGAGTACGTCAAGACCGCGTCGTTCGTGCCGCTGCCGGAAGACCCGGCCAAGGATGTGCGCGACATGCTCGAGGGCATCCGCTCCTCGACCGGTACCGAGCGCATCGCCGTGCTGCGCAAGATCCTGCAGGAGGAGATGGACAAGAAGGCCCAGGTCTTCCGTACCGACGAGTCCCTCGCCGAAGTCACCGAGACCATCCACCTGCTCCGCCAGCGCTACAAGAACATCGGCGTGCAGGACAAGGGACGTCGCTTCAACACCGATCTGCTCGAAGCCGTGGAACTGGGCTTCCTGCTCGACCTGGCCGAGGTCGTGGTGTATTCCGCGCGCAACCGCCAGGAAAGCCGCGGCGGCCACCAGCGGGAGGACTTCCCGACCCGCGATGACGAGAACTACCTGAAGCACACCATGGCGTATCTCACGGGCGACCCACTGTCCGCCGATGCGTCCGACCACATTGCGCTCGGCTGGAAACCGGTTGTCATCACCCGTTACCAGCCGATGGAGAGGAAGTACTAATGAGCACCTCAACGATTGACAAGCCCGCGGTACCCGAGACCATCTCGTCCTTTACCGTGACGTTCAACATCCGTCGGTTCAACCCCGAAATGGACGACGAACCGCACTGGCAGGATTTCGACGTGGAGATGTACCCGACCGACCGGGTGCTGGATGGTCTGCACAAGATCAAGTGGGAGCAGGACGGCTCCCTCAGCTTCCGCCGTTCCTGCGCACACGGGATCTGCGGTTCGGATGCCATGCGTATCAACGGTCGCAACCGGCTGGCGTGCAAGACCCTGATCAAGGACCTCGACATCACCAAGCCGGTGTACATCGAAGCGATCAAGGGCCTGCCGCTCGAGAAGGACCTGATCGTTGACATGGAGCCGTTCTTCGACTCCTTCAAGGAAGTACAGCCCTTCCTCCAATCGCTGAGCACCCCGAAAGACGGCAAGGAACGCCTGCAGACCGTCGCGCAGCGCGCCCGCTTCGATGACACCACCAAGTGCATCCTCTGCGCAGCGTGCACCTCGAGCTGCCCGGTCTTCTGGACCGACGGCCAGTACTTCGGGCCGGCAGCCATTGTCAACGCGCACCGTTTCATTTTCGACTCTCGAGATGACAACGCAGCCGTTCGCCTGGACATCCTCAACGACCAGGAGGGTGTGTGGCGTTGCCGCACCACGTTCAACTGCACCGAAGCTTGCCCGCGTGGCATCCAGGTCACCCAGGCCATCTCTGAGGTCAAGCAGGCCATCCTGCGGGGCAAGGCCTAGCCCGCTGCATTCGTTTCGCTCACAAACCGGCCGCCCCGCACTGCGGGGCGGCCGGTTTGTGCGTGGCCCGGTCGTCACGGGCTGAACCCTGAACTCTGAACTCTGAACCCTGAACCGGCAAGCCCGGACGTGCTGCCCGGCTTGCCGGGCCTGTCGCGCTCCGCGGCGACGGCAGGTGGTTAGGCTGGTGCCCGTGAAGCCGCTGATCGGAATCGTGACCGCCTTGCGTCCGGTGCGTGTCTATCGGCATTTCATCGAGCGCAGCGGCCCCATCATGGCCGGCGGCATGTCGTATCAGGCCATTTTTGCGGTGTTCGCCGCCGTGTGGGTGGGGTTTTCCATTGCCGGCATCTTTCTCGTGAACTCACCGGAGCTCACCGAGCAGCTCTACGCCATCATCAACCAGTCGGTTCCCGGGCTCATCGGTACGGGTGGCGTGATCGACCCGAACACGCTCTCCTTCTCCAGCACGTTCGAGTGGACCGGGGCCATCGCCCTGATCGGGCTGCTGCTCACGGCTCTCGGCTGGTTGTCCACGACAGCGCTGGCGATTCGAAATATTTTCGGGATGCGCAGGCAGACCCTGTTCTTTCTGCTCTTGAAGGCACGCGAGCTCGGGCTCGGGCTGGTGTTCGGCCTCGCCCTTCTGCTGTCGGCTGTCGTCTCGCTGGCCAGCACCACCGCGCTGAACGCCATCTTCAGTTTTGCCGGCATCAGCCCGGACTCGCCGTGGTATCAGGCCGCAGCCAGGGGCGTGGGAATCGTCCTTGTTCTCCTCATCGACACGGCCACGCTCGCCGCCCTCTTCCGAGTCCTGTCACGGGTACGAATCCCCGTGCGACGCCTGCTGGCCGGTGCCCTGCTCGGTGGCGTCGCCCTCGGCGTGATGAAGGTGCTCGGCGGCGCGCTGCTCGGCGGCGCCACCAGAAATCCGCTCCTGGCTGCCTTCGCGGTGATCATCGGCCTGCTGATCTGGTTCAATCTCGTGAGCACGGTCATCCTGTTGGCCGCATCCTGGATCGCGGTCGGACTGCACGATGCCGATATCGAGCCAAGGTCGCTCGGTGCCGGCCACCTCGCGGCGGAGCAGGCCCGGCAGAAGGCCCAGGAAGAGCGGGAGCGGGCCGAGGCCGAACTGTCATCCGCCCGGGGGTCCTATATCGCCCGGCCCTGGTTCATGCGTCGGCACGCAGCTCGCCGGGTTCGTGCCGCCGTCAAGGCCCTCAAGGATCTGCCGCCGGTGCCCCCTCGGTAGAATCGACTCATGCCCCCAGTCACACCACTTCGTATTGCCAGTGTCAACACCAATGGAGTACGCGCGGCGTACCGCAAGGGAATGGGTGAGTGGCTCGCCGGCCGCAACGTGGACATCCTCGCCATCCAGGAAGTGCGCGCCTCGCTCGGTGACCTGGAGGGCCTGCTCGGACCGGACTGGAACATCTTGCACGACGGTGCCACGGCCAAAGGTCGGGCCGGTGTCGCACTGGCCAGTCGCACGGCGGCCACCATCCACCGCGTCGAGCTCGGTGCCACCGAGTTCGATAGTGCCGGACGCTGGCTCGAGGCCGACTACGAGGTCAACGGCCGTCTGGTGACCGTCGTGAGTACCTATGTGCACTCAGGCGAGACCGACACCCCCAAGCAGGTTGAGAAATACAAATTCCTCGATGCGATGCTCGAACGGATGCCGCAACTCGCGGCCCAGAGCCCGCTCGCGGTCGTGCTCGGCGACCTCAATGTCGGACACCGCACGCTCGACATCAAGAACTGGCGCGGAAACAAGAAGCACGCCGGCTTCCTCCCCGAAGAGCGCGAGTACTTCGATCGCATCCTCGGCGCCGAGGGCGCGGCCGACTACAACACCGGCGGCGGGCTCGGCTGGGTCGACGTGGGACGCAAGTGGGCCGGTGAGGTGGAGGGGCCCTACACCTGGTGGTCCCAGCGCGGACAGGCCTTCGACACGGACACCGGTTGGCGCCTGGACTACCACCTGGCCTCCCCCGAGCTCGCGGCATCCGTCACCGACTACGCGGTCGACCGGGCTGCCGCCTACGACCAGCGCTGGTCCGACCACTCCCCCGTGGTCGTCGACTACAACATCTGACCTTTTTTCTTCTTGGAGCACACGAAAAAATGACGAAAACACGCTTGTACTCGGGCATGCAGCCCTCCGCCGAATCACTGCAGATCGGCAACTACATCGGCGCCCTGCTCAATTGGAAGGAACTGCAGCAGAGCCACGACGCCTTCTTCTCGATCGTTGACCTGCACGCCATCACCGTGGCGCAGGACCCGGCGTTGCTTGCCCTGAACACCCGACGCACGGCCGCTCAGTACATCGCCGCCGGCATCGACCCCTCCGCGTCCACGCTCTACGTGCAGTCCCATGTTGCCGCGCACGCGCAGCTGGCCTGGGTGCTCAACACCATCACCGGTTTCGGTGAGGCGAGCCGCATGACGCAGTTCAAGGACAAGTCCGCCCGCTTCGGCGCGGACGCCACGACACTGGGGCTGTTCGCGTATCCCACGCTGATGGCCGCCGACATCCTGCTCTACCAGACGTCGATCGTGCCCGTCGGCGAAGACCAGCGCCAGCACGTGGAGCTCACCCGCGACCTCGCCGCACGGTTCAACTCGCGCTTCGGCGACACGTTCACGGTGCCGGAGGTGGCGATCGTGAAAGAGACCGCCAAGATTTACGACCTGCAGAACCCCATCTCCAAGATGTCGAAGTCGGCCGAGTCGCACGCGGGCGTGATCTGGGTGCTCGACGAGGCATCCGTCACCAAGAAGAAGATCATGCGCGCCGTGACGGATGCCGACGGCGGCGTAGTCTTCGACCGGGAGAACAAGCCCGGAGTGGCCAACCTGCTCACGATCTACTCGGTGCTCGCCGAGCGCAGCGTGCAGTCCCTGGAGGACGAGTACGCCGGCCGCGGCTATGGCGACCTGAAGAAGGGACTCGTGGAGGTCGTCACCGGCACGTTCGATCCGATCCGCGCGCGGGTCACCGAGCTGCTCGACGACCCGGCCGAGCTCGACCGCCTGCTGGCCGTGAACGCCGCTCACGCCGCCGAGGTGGCCAACGCCACCCTGGCGACGACCTACGACCGCCTCGGCCTGCTGCTGCCCCGCTGATGGCCGTAACGCGCGGTTCAGCATGCGTTCGACGGGTCGAATGGCTGGAGGTGCTGCGGTGAAGGGCGTCAAGCTCGTGCTCTTCGACCTCGACGACACACTGTTCGCGCATCGAGAGGCCGTCGAGGACGGCATCGTGCGTCATCTCTCCGCGGTCCGCGGCCCGTTCGTGGGCGCCGACCCGCAGGCCGTGCAGGTGCTGTGGCGCGAGCTCGAAGAGGAGCACTACCATTCGTACCTCGCGGGGCGGCTCGACTTTCACGGTCAACGTCGGGAGCGGGCGCGGGACTTCTGCGCGGCCTACGATGTCGTGCTCGATGATGACGAGGCCTCGGCCTGGTTCGAGACCTACTTCACGCACTACCGCGACAGTTGGCGTCTGCACGACGACGCCCTCGCCTGCCTCGACGCCCTGGCGGTGGCCGGTGTCCGCGTCGGACTGATCACCAACGGGGATCTGGCCTTCCAGAGCGCGAAGATCCAGCGAGTGGGGCTCGCCGACCGGGTGGAGCACGTGATCGCCTCGGGGGAACTCGGGGTGGCCAAACCGGACCCATGGATCTTCCAACACGCCTGCTCGGTTTTCGGCGTGGAACCCTCCAACGCCGTCTATGTCGGTGACCGGCTGCGTACCGACGCGATCGGAGCCGCGGCGGCCGGGCTTACCGGCGTCTGGATCGACCGGCGCGCGGCATCCGTCGCCCCCGCTGATGCCGCCGATGCCGCCCGCCTCGCGGTGCAGCGCCTGACCGGCCTCGCCGCGCTGCCCGCGGCCCTCGCCTGACCCTGCCGCCCTGCCCCTCCCGCCCTGCCCTCCCCATCACGCTGCCTCCCGTGGCGGATTCAGGAAATCCGAGGTGAGCCAGCGGAACTTCCGCACTGCTCCGGACCAATCCCGGCCTGTCCGAGCAGTTTTTCCTGAATCCGCCACCAGCAGATGCGTTCCGCGCACTATCACTGCAGAGGCGGCCAGCAGGTGAACCAGTCGCCGCGTCGGAGGCTAGAGGATGACGGTGCGAAAGTGGTTGCGCGCCGCAAGGAGACCCCTGATCGCTGAAACGACCCGCTCGGGGAAGAACATGATGTCGGCGTATAGCGCCCGATAACTCATGTATTCGAGAATTGCCAGATCACGGTCCCGCTTGCGATCGGCCGCCTGCGGTTCCCACCCCTCGTGGTACTTGCGACTATCCGCCTCCACGACGAGACACCCTTCGATGACCATATCGACGCGACCAATTCCGCTGATCACGACCTGGATTTCGCAGTCGAAGCCCGCTGCTCGAACCAGAAGACGCAAGACCGTCTCCTGGCCGGATTCGCTCCGCGAATCAATCATCGAGCGCAGGTAGTGCAGGGTCTCGGGAAGTGCTTCGAAGATGATGTTGACGGACCATGTGGGGATGAGCCTGAGGTGAAGGGCGTTTTCGAGAGCGGCCAGGGCGAACCTCGGTTCCTGACAGCGGAAGGCCTGAACAAGCGCGTCCGGAAGTCCCACCCGATACTCATTGCCACCACCCGGTTGGATGAGCCGGTCCCAGTGCAGTTCGATTCCGTCGCGGTTCTGGTGTGACAGCCGACGGAATCGATCGTGCGGGGCGCGGAGCCGGGATGCGGTGGGATCGAGGTGGATGTGGCTGAATGTGTCATCGAATGCGAAGACCCCGGCATCCGCTGCCGCCGAAACACACGCAAGCCGTCCGCCGACGCGCACGGCCTCGAGCGTGTGCCGATCCGTGTCGCCGAGCACGTAGTGACCCTGCCGGGCGCGCACGAGGTCGCCGGTTTCGACTGCAGCCCGGAGCGAACGCCAGCTCGCACCGGCGGCCCGCAACTCGCCCGTGCGCATCACCCGCCGGTTGCGGTGCTGATAGTACTCAGACCAATTCATGGCCACCACAGTGCCCCAGCTGTTTCGGTTCGGTTGGGCACACGGTTGAATCGGTGGATTCGATGAGCCGGCGGAACGTTGTGGAGGACCCCCTCATCGGTGGCGGATTCAGGAAATCCGCGACTGTACATCCACCGATGCCGCATTATTACGCGGGCCGAGTGCGCCGCTCGTGGCAGATTTCCTGAATCGGCCACGGGAGAGGGGG
>Ga0209023_10000545_pt1 | contig 56586 bp, 47 predicted proteins | sample LakOneMetagenome_FD_187468 | JGI IMG/M metagenome (GOLD analysis project Ga0209023, IMG submission 187468) | Freshwater and sediment microbial communities from Lake Erie, Canada (SPAdes) (version 2) | ecosystem: Environmental > Aquatic > Freshwater > Lentic | place: Lake Erie, Canada... | reverse complement strand
GTCGCGTCCATCGAGCAGTACATGCACACCGGACAGGCCCGGATGCGCCGCCGCCAGCGGCGCGACGGCCTGGCCGATGGTCGAACCGGGGTCGGGCGCCAGCGCCGTGGATGCGGCGCGCCCATCGAGCGGCGGCAGCGAAGCGCAGCCCGACAAGGCCAGCGCGCCGGCCAGCGCCAGCGACGCCAGTGCCCTGCGCCAGCGCCTCATGGCTGCGCCGGGGAAGCGGGCGCGCCGGCATCCTGCGGCGCCATCTCGCGCACCACCTCATGGGCGGCGCGGAAAGCGTCGACCGCCAGCGGCACGCCGCAATAGACGCTTGCGTGCAGCAGCAATTCCTGGATCTCCGCCACGCTTGCCCCATTATTGAGGGCGCCGCGCACATGGCCCTTGATCTCGTGGGTGCGTCCAAGCGCGGTGAGGATGGCCAGCGTGACGAAACTGCGGCTCTTGAGATCGAGGCCATCGCGGCACCAGACCGTGCCCCAGGCATTGCGGGTAATAAAGTCCTGGAGAGGCTGCGTGAACGCATCGGCGCCCGCAAAGGCCGCGGCGACAAACGGCTCGCCCATCACCTGTTTCCGAATTTCCAAACCTGCATCGAACTGCCCATCCATCATCCGCCTCCCTGTTGTCCGCCCCATTCTACGCGACACGCGCAACCACTAGCGGGGTCAGACCTCGTTTTAAGAATAGTTCCAAGGAAACCCCAACACCGGGGTCAGACCTCAAATCTGGAATTAATTCCAGATTTGAGGTCTGACCCCGTTCTTGTTCTGCGTTGCCGGTTGGGAAGCTTGCGCCTCGCTGATCTTACTCACGTGGGCGCCTGTGCGCGCTCAAGCGAGGACTGCCCCGATTCCGCTAGCGATGGTCATAACATTACTGCTCCGCCAACAAAAAACCGGGGTCAGACCTCCATTTTGGAATATTCCAAAATGGAGGTCTGACCCCGGTGTTGCCGGCGGGTTAGTCGCGGCCGTGGGAGGTGGTGCTGGCGTCGACGGGGATGTTGGCGTTGCCGGCGCCTTCGAAGAAGAAGGGCTTACGCGCTTTCGGGGTCGCGCCTACTTCGTTCATCGTCGCCGTCTCGTACAGCCGCCCGCCGATCATGACGTGCGTGACCTTGTCGCTGTTGCGGATGTCGGCCACCACGTCGCCGTCGATGATCGCCAGATCGGCCAGCTTGCCCACCTCCAGCGAGCCGACGTCCTGGTCCAGCCCCAGGTATCTGGCGCCATTGAGGGTGGCGCTGCGGATCGCTTCGAGCGGCTTCATGCCGCCCATGACGAGCGACCACATTTCCCAGTGCGCGCCCAAGCCTTCGCGCTGCCCGTGCGCGCCAATGTTGACCGGCACCCCGGCGCGCTGCAGCGCGGTCGCTTCGCGCGCGACCTTGATGACGTTGAAGTCTTCTTCCGGCGCCGTCTCGCGCCGCACGCTGCGCGGTTCCAGCACCGATTTGGGCACGTAGCGCGACAGGAGCGGATGGCGCCACACGTCGGTGCGCGCGTACCAGTAGTGTTCGCCATCGAGCCCGCCGTACGCCACCACCAGTGTCGGCGTGTAGCCAACCTTGGTCTGCGACCACAGCTGCTTGACGTCGTCATAGGTCGCTTCCACCGGCAGCGCGTGTTCGACACCCGTATGGCCGTCCACCACCATGGTCATATTGCTCTGGAACAGGGAGCCGCCCTCGGGCACGACCATCATGCCGTTCTGGCGCGCCGCTTCGAGAATCTGCTGGCGCTGTTCGCGGCGTGGCTGGTTGTAGCTCTTGACGCTGATCGCTCCCCCTTCCTTGAGGCGGCGGATGTGCGTCAGGGCGTCATCGAGGCTGTCAACCGGTGCGGCGAAATTGCCCTTGGCGCCGTACAGGATCGTGCCGGTCGAGTAGATGCGCGGCGCCACCAGTTGCCCGGTGCGCTGCATTTCGCTGTGGGTGAAGATGGTGCCGGTGTCGTTGGACGGGTCGTGCACGGTCGTCACGCCAAACGCCAGGCCGGCGTAATCGACCCAGCTTTGCTGCGGGATGATGCCGTCTTCGCCCATGGCGCCATGCCAGTGGGCGTCCACCAGTCCCGGAATGACCGTCTTGCCGCGTGCATCGATGCGGGTGGCCCCGGCCGGCACGGCAATGTCGCCGGCCTTGCCGATGGCAGCGATGCGGTTGGCGACGATCACGATGCGGCCATTGTCGATGACTTCATCGCCGCGCATGGTGACGATGCGCGCACCATCGATGACACTGGTGCCGCGCGCACTCGCCGCGGTGGCGGAAAAGCCGATACGCAGACCCGGCTGGCGCGCCAGCGCCTCCATGCGCGCCTGCTGCTTTTTCTCGTCCGGATCGGCGGCGGCGAACACGTCCTTGAGCTCGCGCTTGAACAACTGGTCGCCCAGTGCATAGTGCAACGCGCCGCTGTCGCCCGACCAGTGCAGGTAGTCGCCGGCATCGACATCGAGCTGGCGCGCGGGCAAGCCTTCGGTCTTTTCGCCGATCGTCACGGTGGTGCCTGCCTGCGGTAGCGGCGTCACCCAGCTGTGGAACCGTTCGCCGTAGGCGAGCCACTGGCCGTCGGGCGAAACCTGGTAGCTGGTGATCATGTCGCCCTTGACCAGGGTGTGCTCGGCATACTTGCCCAGGTCGATGCGCACCAGCGACGAGGACGAATCGACTTCGCTGGTCTGGGCCGTGCGCGTGACGTACAGATGGCTGCCATCGGCGCCGAACTGGGGCGCGCGCCCGTCGTCGGTCACCAGCTCCGGCTTGCCCTTGCCATCGGCGCCCACCCGGTACACACCCGGGTCCAGGCCATACCAGGGACTGGTCAGGAAGCGTCCCTGCCCCTTGACGTACACCACCTGCTTGCCGTCGGGCGAAAAGGCCGGTTCCAGGTACTTGCCGGGTGCGCTGGTGAGGATGGTTTCCTTGCCGCTTCCCAAGTCGAGGGTGCGCACCGAGCCCAGTTGTTCGTCATGCCAGGTGGTAAACACGATGCGCTGACCATCGCGCGAAAAGCGCGGGAAATACTCGAAATGCGCGTCCTGGCGCGTGAGCCGCTTCGGCACGCCGTTGGGCAAGTCGCGCACGTACAGGTGGCCGAGGGCCGAGTAGACGACCTTGTTGCCCTGGGGCGCGACGTTCACCCAGCGCAGCTGGTGCACGTCAAACGTGGCCGGCGCCACCGGATGGGCAAAGCGCAGGGCGGCGCGCACTTCGCGCGTATCCTTGACGTGGAAGGCGATTTCCCTGGCCGTCTGGGCAAAGGGATCGACGCGCCAGATCTTGCCCTTGGCCCAGACCACGATCTCTTTGCTGCCCGGCATCCAGCTAAAGGCGGGATACACGCCATGGATGGCCCAGGCTTCCTGCAGGTCGCGCTCGAGTCCGTCCCAGGCGGGCGTTTCGCGGCCGCTGACCAGGTCCTTGATGTACAGGGTCGACTGGTTGCGCACGCGCCGCACGAATGCCAGATACTTGCCGTCCGGCGAAGGCACGGGCCGCACGGCCCCGCCCTGCCCATTGACGAAGGGTTTGACTTTCTGTTCCTGCAAATCGCGCCGGAAGATGGTGTAGATCTGGCCGTTCGAATCCTTGTTGTACTCGAACGCGGTCCCGGGCGTGGTGTCTTGCGAATAATACAGGTAGCGGCCATCGGGCGAAAACGCCGGCTCGCCCAGATCCTTTTGCCAGTTCGGCTTTTCGTTGAGCTGCACGCCGGCGCCGCCCCGGGCATGGTACATCCACACTTCGCCCGAACCGAGTGACCGCGTGCCGGAGTAATGCTTGCGCGCGGCAATGTACTGGCCGTTCGGATGCCATACCGGATTGTTGAGCAGGCGGAATTTCTCCTTGCTGATTTCGCGGGCACCGCTGCCGTCGACATTCATGACCCAGATATTGTCGCCGCCGGCCGCGTCGGACATATAGGCCAGCTGCTTGCCGTCGGGCGAAAAGCGCGCCTGCATTTCCCACGCCATGCTGTGGGTCAGCGACTTCGCTTCGCCGCCGCCGATGGGCAGCAGGTACAGGTCGCCGAGCAGGTCGAACACGATTTGCTTGCCGTCCGGACTGACATCGACGCTCATCCAGGTGCCGCTGCGGGTGTCGATGGCCACCGTGGCCGCCGGTCCGGGCGGGTGGTTGACGTCCCACTTCTTGGCGTCGGCGGCGCCGGCGTCGGCGGCCTGGGCCGCACTGGCGGCCGATGCCATGAGAGCAGCCAGAACGGCCGCGCGAATTGCTAGCATTACTATCCCCTTCGGTTGCGTGGTTGGGTCATGGTCGACCAGGCGTATTGACGACCGGTGTAGTCCATTGGCAAATTCCTGTGGACAAGAATTCTACGCGCACTTTCTCTTCCAGACACAGTGGGGCCGGAAGAATTATTGCTCCAGGAAAAACCATGGTATCGTCACGGTTCCGATCCGCGTCACTGTTCAACCATGATGAATCGCCTGCTGCGACTTGCCTGCCTGTGCAGCGCCCTGCTGGGACCCGGGCTGCTGGCGCTGCCGGCATGGTCGGCCGAGGCGGTGCGCGTGGCCACCACCGAATTGCCGCCGTTCGCGATGGAAAATGTCCCCGACGCGCCCGGCGCCCTGCATGAGATCGTGCAAGAACTGCTGCGCCGCACCGCCGTCCCCGGGCGCATCGAGTTCGTTCCCTGGCGCCGCGCCATGCTGCTGGCCAGCACCCAGCGCCGCACCGTGATCTTTCCCCTCTCGCGCACGCCCGAACGCGAGCCGCAATTTCGCTGGCTTGCCAGGCTGTACCAGGAGCGTTTCGTGTTTCTCAGTACCCAGGGCCGGGCCTTCGATGTGGCCGCGCCCCAGGCGCACAAGCAAGCCCGCATCGGCGTGCTGCGCGGATCGATCGTGACGGTGGCGCTGCGCGAACTGGGTTACACCAACATCGTCGAAGCGGCCAGCGTGGACGAGGAGCTGCGCTTTCTCGAGCGCGGCATCGTCGACGCGGTGTTCGGCGAAGCGGCCATTTTCCAGCATGTGCTCAAGGGCAGGATTGCGGCGAGCTATTTTCTGTCTGCCCCCCAGAGCACCACGGTCACCTGGCTTGGCGCCTCGCTCGACCTGACCGAAGCGGAAGCGGCTTTGTTTGCCAAAGCGCGCCGAGACATGGTGGACGATGGCAGCTACGCCCGCATCCTCAAGAAATATGGCTTGCCGCCCGCGCCCTGAGGCTGGACCATGGTTGGGTAGAAACAACCATTGCCGATTGCGTTTCTGATAAGATGGCCGATTTTCCTAGCAACTTGTTATTCCTGAAATCAATATCGGGGACGCAACAACTGAAGCAGCTGCATGAAACCCGACCAGATCCTCGCCTCCCTGTCCCAGCTTGACCATCAAAAGCGCCCGGTAACCCGGGTGGCGATCGTGTTCTTTTCCCTGGTCTGCCTGTCGCTGGGCGGCATGCAAGCCTGGAGCGTGGCGCGCGCGCGCGACATCCAGCTGAGCCAAGCCCGGATCGCCACCAGCAATCTCGCCGGCATCATGGCAACCCATTCGGAAAACGCCCTCGACCGCGCCGACGCCTTGCTCTCCGAACTGGTCGAACGGGTGGCCAACGCACCGGACAGCGACCAGTCCGAACGCTTGCAGCGCTACATGGCCGAACGGATCGCCCGCACTGCCCTGCTGAGCGACATGGCCGTCTACGGCGCCGACGGGACCGCCCTGCTGACCGAATCGGCCTTGTCCGGCGCCAGCCCGGACGCCACCGCCGCCCTGCGCGAACACCGCGCCCATCCCGGCCATGCCCTGCTCATCGGCTCTCCCCAGCGCCATCCGTCGAGCGCCGAGTGGGTATTGCCCTTGTCGCGCCGGATCAGCCGGCCCGGCGGCGAGTTCGGCGGCATTGCCATCGCGCACCTGCGCATCAAGGTGCTGGAAGCGTTCTACAGCGATCTGACATTGAGCAGTGCCGGTTCGCTGATGGTGGCGTTAAACTCCGGCCAACTGATACTCACCCGCCCCGATGGCCAGCTGAGGACGGGCGACGACGTGCGCGCCACCATGGCCTTCAAGCTGGCACGCCACGATGCCTCGCCCGGGAACGCCTTCCGCACCACCGTACAGCAGGGCAAGGAAACGGAAAAGCTGTACACCTTCCGCCGCCTCAAGTCCTACCCCGTGCTGGTGGCCATGACCACGCCCACCGACGACATTCTGGCCAGCTGGTGGGACAGCGCCTATTTGTCCACGGCCGGCGTGTCGCTGCTGATCCTGATCCAGATGTGGCTGGGCGTGCGCCTGTATGGCCAGGTGGCGCTGCGCGACCGGCTGGAAAAGGAACGCCGCAGCCTGCAAAAGCTGCTGGTCCAGAAGAGCCGTTCGCTGCGCCGCCAGGCGCTCAAGGATGCGCTGACCGGTATCGCCAACCGACGTCAGTTCGACACGCGCCTGCTGCGCGAGTTCAACCGCGCCGCCACGGAAGGCCGGCCGCTGTCGCTGGTGATTCTCGATGTCGATTACTTCAAGAAATACAACGACCAGTACGGCCACCCGGCCGGCGATGAATGTCTCAAGGCGGTCGCCAGCTGCATCAACAATGGCCGCCGCCGCAGCCAGGATCTGGCCGCCCGCCTCGGTGGCGAGGAATTTGCCATCCTGCTGCCCGATACGGATCTGCGCGGCGCCATCGCGGTGGCCGAATCGGTGCGCAAGACCGTCGCGGCGCGCACGCTCGAGCACATCAGCGGCATGCCGCACAGCGTCACCGTCAGCTGCGGCGTGCACGCCGTGGTGCCCTCGCTGAACATGGCGCCGGCGGCGCTGGTCGACGCAGCCGACCGCGCCCTCTACCTGGCCAAGACGAGCGGACGCAACCGCGTACGCGCCGAAGGCAGCGTGCCGCCAGGCGGCGCCAAGCGCTTCTCCCTGGTCGTCAACAAGTAAGTTCGGCTGTCAACGCGCCTCGCACAGGCCGGGGCGACGTGGTATCCATTTCGATCGCAAGCCACGCCAAACCATTTCGTCGCCCTCGCGAAGGCGAGGGCCTATGGCGCCTGTCCGAATTCGCAGACGTGCTATGGCCCCCCCGCCTGCGCGAGGGCGACGTGATATCCATTTCGATCGCAAGCCACTCCAAACCACTTCGTCGCCCTCGCGAAGGCGGGGGCCTATGGCGCCTGTCCGAATTCGCAGGCGTGCTATGGCCCCCCGCCTGCGCGAGGGCGACGTGGTGGCTATCGCGCTTCTAACCAGCGCCGCCTAGACCTCGGCCATGCCGCCCAGGCGCCGCACCGCCCAGGTGTTGCGCCCGCTCTGCTTGGCCTGGTACAGGGCCTGGTCGGCTGCGCCCAGCAGGCTGTCCATGGTCCCAGCGCCAGCGCCGCACAGGGCGATGCCGACGCTGGCACTCACGGCCAGGCTGGCGCCATCGATGACAAAGGGCGCGCGCATGCAAGCGAGGATCTTGCACGCCAGCGCCTCCGGCGCCCGGGTCGGGTCGTTACTGTCGAACAGCACCACGAATTCATCGCCTGCCAGGCGCGCCACCGTGTCTGTCACGCGCACGGCCTCGCGCAGGCGGCGCGCAAATTCGATCAGCACGGCGTCGCCGGCCGCATGCCCGGCACTGTCGTTGATGGCCTTGAAATGATCGATGTCGAGGTAGGCCAGTCCCACCCAGTGACCCAGCCGCGCCGCACGGCCCAGCGCCAGCGCGAAGACTTCTTCGAACAGGCGGCGGTTGGCGATGCCGGTCAGCGCATCGGTGCGCGCCTGGGTGGCCAGCTCGTGCTCGGCGGCCTGGCGCTGCTGCGACAGGCGGAAGATAGCGCGGCTCAGTTCACCAAATTCGTCCTGGCGCTCCACATTGAACACGCCGATGTCGATGCTGCCGCGCTGGATGCGGGCCACGTGGTTGCGCAGTGCGCCGAGGGGCCGCAGCAGGTAGAGGGTGGCCAGCCAGCCCAGCACGCCCGCCAGCAAGGCCACGCCGGCCGACGCCAGCAAGGCCTTGCGCTGCATGGCGATCAGCGGCGTGAGCGCTTCGTCGAGCGGATACACGGCGCCGATGATCCAGTCGGTCTGGCGCAGCCGCTTGTACGTCAGCAGGGAACTGACGCCACGCTTGTTGCTGCCTTCGGTCCAGCCTTCGAAGCCGTCCAGGGCGGCCAGCGTCGCCGGCACTGCCATGCCCTCCTCGTTGTGCACATTGGCCAGGATGCGCGCCGGTTCGGGGTGGTGCAGGATGGTGCCGTCGCCGGTGATCATGAACAGGTAACCGGTCTGGCCGAACTTGAGCGAGGAAAGCTGGCCGAAAAAGCGCGGCCGCTGCAGGTCGATCGAAGCGGCGAGCATGAACAGCAGGTGGCCCTGGGCGTCGAACAGCGGTTCTGTCACCAGCACCACCGGCCGGCCCGAGAGCAGGCTGCGAAACGGACGCGAAATCACCCCTTCGCGGATGCGCAGGGTATCGATGAAATACGGCCGCTGGCTGAAATCCTGGGTCCGCACGGCGCGCCGGTCATTCAGGTTGGCCACCACCATGCCGGCCGCGTCGAACACCAGCACGTTGTGGAAGGCGTCGCGCAGAGCGCCGTGGCCTTCGAGGAAGGCTTGCATGCGGCCCGATTCGGGCGCCGGCATGCCGGCCAGCTCTTCGCGCAAATTGACCAGCAGCGCGCGGCTGGCCGCCAGATCGGCGTCGATATGCGCCGCCGCACTCGAGAGCAGGGCGAATTGCTGGGCACCGACCACGGCGCGCATCTCGCGCCCGGCCAGCGCCAGGGCGACGACCGCCACCAGCGATGCGGCAGCCAGCACCAGCACAACCATGGTCGCCGTGATGCGAAACTTCAGGGTGCTGGTGTTGAGTAGTCGCCGCATGGCGCGTTCCTGTCCCCGTTTTCTGCTGAGCATACACCGGAATACCCGCTTTGGCGGCAGAAAACCGCTGTTGCATGCATATACAGTTTATTCCCCGAATTCTGCACTCTATCGCATTTGCCGGTCTGTACTTACCAAACCCTCCTACAGTGGCGACTTTTCCAGCCACCTACGGAGCGCCCCATGCTATCGATCCAGCACCTCAATAAAACCTACGCCAACGGCGTGCGGGCCATCCACGATGTCAGCCTCGAGATCCCGAACGGCATGTTCGGCCTGCTCGGCCCGAATGGCGCCGGCAAATCGTCGCTGATGCGCACGATCGCCACCTTGCAGGATGCCGACAGCGGCAGCATCACCTTCCATGGCCAGGATGTCCTGGCAGACAAGGATGGCTTGCGCCGCCAGCTCGGCTACCTGCCCCAGGACTTCGGCGTCTACCCCAAGGTCAGCGCCGAAAAGCTGCTCAACCACTTCGCCGTGCTCAAGGGCTTGACGGCGAAGGGCGAGCGCAAGGAAGCGGTGGAAGCACTGCTGCACCAGACCAATCTGTGGGATGCGCGCAAGCGCGCCCTGGGCGGCTTCTCGGGCGGCATGCGCCAGCGCTTCGGCATTGCCCAGGCCTTGCTGGGTGCCCCGAAACTGGTGATTGTCGACGAGCCGACCGCCGGCCTCGATCCCGACGAGCGCAACCGCTTCCTTAACCTGCTGGCCAAGATCGGCGAAAACGTGGTGGTGATCCTGTCCACCCACATCGTCGAAGACGTCACCGACCTGTGCCCGCGCATGGCCATGATCGTCAAGGGCGAAGTGCTGGCCCAGGGCCGGCCGCAGGACGCCATCGCCGCGCTCGACCAGCGCATCTGGCGCCGCAGCGTGTCACAGGAAGCGCTGCCCGGCTACCAGGAACGCTTCAACGTGCTGGCCACCCGCCTGGTGGGCGGCCAGCCGCAGATCCGTGTGTTCTCCGAGGAGCAGCCCGATACCGGATTCGAGCGCCACGAGGCGGGCCTGGAAGACGTCTACTTCCTGCACCTGCGCAAAGCCGCCGGCGCCATGAAATCCATGCACGCCATGCAGGGAGCGCACCATGTGGCGTGAATTTTTCTCTTTCGAGCTGGGCTTCCAGCTGCGCCAGCCCCTGTTGTGGATCTGCGCCATCGTGCTGGCCCTGATGGCGTTTGGCGCCACCAGCAGCGACGCCGTCCAGGTGGGCGGTGCAATCGGCAATATCCACCGCAACGCCCCGCTGGTGATTGCCCGCCTGCTGGGCGCGTTCAGCGTGCTGTCGATGCTGATCGTGACCATGTTCATCGCCGGCGCCGTGCTGCGCGACCATGAAGTGGGCATCTCCGACATGCTGTTCGCCACCCCGATGCGCAAGATCGATTACCTGTTCGGGCGCTTTGCCGCCGGCCTGGTGGCCTGCGTGATCATCTTCGCCGTCATCGCCGTGGGCGTGATGGCCGGACCGCTCATGCCATGGGTCGATGCCGCCCGGGTCGGACCATTTTCGCTGGCCGCCTATGCCTGGACCTTCGGCGTGCTGATCGTCCCGAACCTGCTGTTCATCGGTGCGCTGCTGATGCTGCTGGCAGCGACCACGCGCTCGATGATGATGGTGTATGTGGGGGTGCTGGGCTTTATCGTGCTGTGGATCGTCGGCGGCGCACTGACGCGCGACATCGACAGCGTCTGGCCCGCCGTGCTGCTCGACCCGTTCGGCGTGCGCGCCCTCGAGCGCATGACGCGCTACTTCTCCAGCGCCGAGGCAAATGCCGCCCTGCCCCCGTTCAGCTCCTATCTGCTGGCCAACCGGGCCCTGTGGAGCGCCATGGCGCTGGCCTTGTTTGCCGCCACCGTGATCCTGTTCAAGCCGCAGCGCGCCGGTACCGGCAAGCGTCTGTTCGGCACGGCCGCGGCGCAGGCGCATGGCAGTGCACCGGTCGCGGCGCCGCCGCTGCCGCGCCGCACGCCCCGCTTCACGGGTACGACTGCCATCCAGCAGTGCTGGCACATTTTCGCGTTCGACAGCGCGGCCATCTTTGCCAGCATTCCGCTGCGGATCATGCTGCTGTTCGCGATCCTGAACCTGGTGGGCAGTTCGCTGCATATTTCGTCCATGTTCGGCACCCCCGTCTACCCGGTCACCCACTTGCTGATCGGGCAAATGCACAGTTCCTTTAACTTCATGCTGCTTATCATCGTGCTGTTCTATGCGGGTGAACTGATCTTCAAGGAGCGCCAGGCGCGTCTGGCCGACGTCGGCGACGCCATGCCGGTGCCGGACTGGGCGCCGCTGGTGGCCAAGGGCGCGGCGCTGGTGTGCGTGATCGTCGCCTTCCTGCTCGCCGGCGTCGTGACGGCCGTTGCGATCCAGCTGATCAAGGGTGGCGCCCCGGTCGAACCGCTGCTGTACCTCAAGGGCACGCTGCTGGCCGCCGTCCCCTTCATCCTGATGGGCATGCTGTTCCTCGCCCTGCAGGTCGTCTCGAACAATAAATTCGTCGGCTACCTGCTGTCCATCCTGTTCATCAGCGCCCAGCTGGTGATGGGCGCGCTCAATCTCGACCACAACCTGTACAACATCACGGCCCTGCCGGACATTCCGTATTCGGACATGAACGGCTATGGCCATTTCTTTACGGGCTGGGCCTGGTTTGCCGGCTACTGGAGCCTGTTCGTGCTGGCCGCACTGATGCTCACCCGCGCCTTCTGGGTACGCGGCCTGTCGGTTGCCTGGCGTGCCCGCACGGCACTGGCACGCCGGCGCATGGCTGGCGCGCCCGGCGCGGCGCTGGCGCTGTGCGTGCTGGCCTTCGCCGCCAGCGGTGCCTGGATCTTCCACAATACCAACCAGCTCAATCGCTACGAAGCCAAGGACGAGGGTTTCGACAAGCAGGCCCGCTACGAAAAGCTGTACCGCAAATACAAGGGCTTGCCGCAGCCGAAGATCACCGATGTGCGCGCCGCGGTCGACATCTATCCGGCCGAACGCCGCGTGGCCGTGCGCGCCAGCTATGTCATGCAAAACAAGAGCGCCGCGCCGATCGATACCCTGCGCTTCCAGACCAATCCGGAGGTGCGCGTCACCTGGACCAACCTGCCGGCCCACCAGCTGGTCCTGGACGACACGGAAGCATCCTTCCAGATCGTCAAGCTGGCCAAGCCGATTGCGCCCGGGGCCAGCCTGACGCTGGACTTCACGCTCGCCATGGAGCGCGCCGGCTTTACCTCCAGCGGTGCGCCGGACGCGATCAACCTGAACGGCACCTTCTTCAACAACATGGAGATGTTCCCCCACCTGGGCTACCAGAGCGGCCTGGAACTGACCGACCGCAATGAGCGCCGCAAGCGCGGCCTCGGTGAAGCGGAACGCATGCCGCGCCTGGAGGACGTCGCTGCGCGCGCCAACAGTCAGCTCAGCGCCGAAGCCGATTTCATCAACTTCGAGACCACCGTCTCGACCAGCGCCGACCAGACCGCACTGGCGCCGGGCTATCTGCAAAAAAGCTGGGAACAGAACGGGCGCCGCTACTTCGTCTACAAGAGCAGCGACAAGATGCAGCCGTTCTACGCCTATCTGTCGGCGCGCTGGGATGTGCGCAAGGGGGACTGGCACGGCGTACCGATCGAAGTCTATTACGACCGCAAGCACCCCTACAACGTCGAGCGCATGATCACCGCCACCGGCAAATCGCTCGACTACATGACGGCCAACTTCACGCCCTACCAGCACCAGCAGGTGCGCATCATGGAGTTCCCGAACTACCAGCGCTTCGCCCAGGCATTTGCCAATACGATTCCTTATTCCGAGTCGATCGGCTTCATCGCCGATCTGCGCAAGAAGGATGCGATCGACTACGTGTTCTACGTGACCGCCCATGAACTGGCGCACCAGTGGTGGGCTCACCAGGTGGTCGGCGCCAACGTCCAGGGTTCGACCATGCTGACCGAATCGCTGGCCCAGTATTCGGCGCTGATGGTGATGGAGAAGGAATACGGCCGTACCAAGCTGCGCCGCTTCCTCAAGTATGAGCTGGACCGCTACCTGAGCGGGCGCGGCGGCGAACTGCTGGAAGAGCAGCCGCTCTACAAGGTGGAAAACCAGGAATACATCCACTACGCCAAGGGCAGCCTGGTGTTCTATCGCCTGCGCGATGAAATCGGCGAGGAAGCACTCAACCGCGCCCTCAAGCGCTTCCTGGAAGAGCGCCGTTTCAAGGCCGCGCCCTACCCCGTGTCGACCGAGCTGCTGGCCATGATCCGGGCCGAAGCACCGGCCGACAAGCAGGCGCTGATCACCGACCTGTTCGAAAAAATCGTGTTCTACGATAACCGGGTGAGCGAGGCGCATGCCGTCAAGCGGGCCGACGGCCAGTGGGACGTGACGATGACGCTGCACCTGGCCAAGCTGGAAATGGATGGCAGGGGCAAGGAAAGCGTGCGCGCCTACGACGAGCCGGTGGAAATCGCCATCTTCGCCCGTCCCGCCGGCGCCAGCGAGCAGGATGAACGGGTCCTGTTCTCCGACAAGCGCGTGCTCTCGGGCGCCACGCCGACCGTGACCGTGACGGTCAAGGAGCAACCGTTCGAGGTCGGGGTCGATCCCTACAACAAGATGATCGACCGCGTCTCCGCCGACAACCGCAAGGAAGTGAGCATGACGAAATAGCGCCGCCTCAGCGCCCCAGGCGCGCCATCCAGGCATGCCAGCGCCTGGCCAGGGCGGCGGTGGGCGGCGCCGGCGGCTGCAGCTGAGCGACCGCGGCCGCCAGCGCCAGATCGCTGGCGCTGCCGAACAGCCTGGCGTCGTCGGCCGCTGCCGGCGTGCCCGGCCCGGCGCCGTCGAGCGCCGGCAGGTGGTTGGCCAGGTCCGCCTCGTGCAGCAGCAACGCGCCGCGGCCCGTGCCGCCCACCGCGATATCGGGCGCCAGCCCGGTGGCCTGGATTTCGCGGCCCAGCGGCGTCGCGTAGCGCGCCACCGTCATCTTGACGGCACTGTCTTCGCTCAGAGGAATGACGGTCTGGATCGACCCCTTGCCGAAGGTGCGGCTGCCCACCACGGTGGCGCGCCCGTGATCCTGCAAGGCGCCCGCCAGCAGTTCGGCGGCCGAGGCCGAGGCCCCATTGACCAGCACCACCAGCGGCACCGTGCGCGCCCATGCGGGAGCGCCTGGCCCCTGTGCGCCCTCGCCGGGCGTGCCTCCCATCCCCACATCGACGCGCTCTTCGGCGCCCCGTCCGCGCACCAGGAACAGGGCCTGGTCCGGTGCCAGAAAGGCAGCGGCAACATCGGCCGCGGCGTTGACCAGCCCACCGGGATCGTTGCGCAAGTCCAGGATCAACCCTGGCGGCGTACCGCCCTCGCCCGCCTTGACCAGCGCCGCGTTCAGATCGGCCCCGGTGGCGCGGGCGAATTCGGCAATCCGGATCCAGGCCAGGCCCTTGCCCGCGCTGCGCAGCGTGACGCTGTCGCTGCGCAGCGCGGCGCGTACCAGATGCAGGGTGCGCGGCCGGGCCTCGCCCTCGCGCGCCAGCACCACCTCCAGAACCGAACCGGGCGCGCCGCGCACGCGGCGCGCAATCTCGGCGTAGGCCAGACCGGTGACCGCCTGCCCGCCCAGCGCGATCACGCGGTCGCCGGCGCGCACCCCGCCGCGCTCGGCCGGGCCATCCTCGGCCAGCGACTGCACCCGCATCATGCCGTTTTCCGCCGCCACTTCCATGCCGATGCCGACGTACTGGCCGCTGGTCTCGCGCTCGAGCGCCAGCATGCCTTCCTTGTCGAGGTAATCGGAGTGGGGGTCGAGCGACTTGAGCATGCCGCCGATGGCCGCGCCCAGCAGCTTCCGGTCGTCCACCTGGTTCACGTACTGCATCTTGATCAGGCTGTATGCATCGAGCAGTTCGGCCAGGTCCGAGCGCGCGATGGTGACACTCTGGCTGGCGGTCCGGGTGGCGCCGTTGGCGCCGGGGATGGCGCCCAGCAGCAGCGACAGGGACAGCGGTGCGGCAACGAGGGTGCGGAGCAGATACATGGTCAATCCTTTACGGTTGAGCGATTCTCGCGCGGGGCCATGTAAAACGCCGTAGCGGCCCGGTAAAGTTATGTAAAGCCGGTGGCCGGCGGCGGCGCGCGCGCCTATATTTGCCGCTCCCACCGTTTTGAAAGCTGCCCATGTTCCTCCGCCGCACCCATGCCATGCTGTGCCTTGCGGGCGCACTCGCCGCCGTGCCGGCCAGCGCCACCCGCCTCATGGAGATGGAAGCCGAGCAGCTGGTGCGCGCGGCCGGATTTGCGCGCGAGTCGCTCGCCCTCACGCCGAATCAGGAAATCCTGTTCCAGCAAGTGTCGGCCAGATCGATGGCCGTGCTGCGCGCGCGCCAGGTCCGGCGCGAACACCTGCAGGCCGACCTGAAGACCAGGCTGACCGATCCGCGTCAGGAATTGCGCGACATGGCGCTGGCGCTGGACCAGGAAGCGGCCACCAGCATGGCCGAAGAGCGCCAGCTGCGCGAGCTGTGGCTGACCTTGCACGACGCCCTGACCGATGCCCAGCGCGCGGCCGCGGCCCAGTTTCTCGTCTCCCAGCTCGAGCGCGTCGATGCGCCCGCGCGCCCGGCACAGGACAGGCCGCAGGGGGAACGGGGCGAGCACGGTCCGCGCCAGGGCGGCAAGGGCCGCCCTGGCGGTGCGCCCGGCGGCGCGTTTTGATCTCAGGCGCCTGACACGCCCAGCGTCAGGCGCGCCGCAAAACCCTGCACCAGGCCGCCATCGATGGTGGCGATCTGCGAGCCTGCGCTCCCGTCCCGAAACACCATGTCCCGTTCCAGGCTCTGGCCGGCCAGGTTGGCGGCGCTGAGCGCATAGCCGGGATCCTTGTAGGCTTCATTGACGGCGCCAAGCGGAAAGGCGAACTGGCTGGTCTTGATACGCCGTCTGCCCTCCAGCGCGTCGCCGACCCCGGCAAACACTTCCACGTGCACATGCGGCACGCGGCCCGGGTAGCAGCCGGGGAAGATGGTGGTGAACGTGACCATGCCGTTGTCGTCGGTGCCCTGCAGGCCGCGCAGCCAGGTCTGGTCCTCCAGACCCTGTGCGTACAGCGAATAGCGGCCCTGGCGGTCGCAATGCCACACATAGACGGCCGCGCCGCGCCGCGGCTTGCAGCCATCGTTGACGTCGACCACCTGCAGCGTGAGCATGAGCCTGACCCCGGGCAGGGGCGCGGCGGCGCCGATGCTGCGCCGGATGTCGCTGCGCACGATGCCCTTGCGCCCGAGCGCATTGACCACGCCGCGCGGGCCGCGGTTGCTGCCATCGGCGGGAAACGGCCCGGCCGTCGCCTCGGGCATGGCCGGACAGCTGCCCGCCTGCGCGACCGTGCCGAACGCCTGGTCGCAGCCGGCCAGCGGCAGCGCGGCCGTCGCCAGCAGCAGGCGCAGACAATCGCGCCGGCCGCGCGGCGCGGCGCGATCCTGCTGCAAGCGGGGTGATGGTGCGTGGTACTTCATGGCGCTTCCTGCAAGTTCCTGTCAAGCTGACATTATCGGCGCTGGCGGCACGGCGTGCCGGGCTGCCCGTGTAAAAGCAGGTAAAGCGTGGAACCGGCGGCCTGGTGATTTTATTAAGAAATTTACGCGACAATAGTCACAATATCGCGCTTCGTATTATTCTCGTCACGAAAGTCGCTTATCATTTCGTCCTTGCTTCCTACTATCTGATTGCCCATGAAACCATTCCCGATCCAGCCGCGCCTGCTCGCCCTGTTCCTGACCTGCCTGGCTTCGGCCGCCCTGCACGCCGCGCCGGCGGCCTCCGCCCCGGCCGCGCCCAAGCTGGTGGTGGTGCTGGTGGTCGACGGGTTGCCCAACGAACAGGTGCAGCGTTATCGCGCCCAATTCGGCCAGGGGGGCTTTCGCCGCCTGCTCGACGATGGGGCCTGGTATGGCGACGCCCACCAGGCGCACGGCATCACCGTGACGGCGATCGGCCACGCGGCCATCCTGACCGGCGCTTACCCTTACCAGCATGGCATCATCGGTAACAACTGGATCGACCAGGTCAGCGGCGCCTCGGTCTACTGTACCGACGACATCGGCAACACCTACATTGGCGAAGAGACCAAGGCCGACGATGGCACCTCGCCCAAGCGGCTGCGCGTCAATACTTTCGGCGACGAGCTGCGCTACGCGAACGGCAACTTGTCCAAGGTGGTGACCGTGTCCGGCAAGGACCGCGGCGCTATTTTGCTGGCAGGCAAAACCGGCACCGCCTACATGTACATGGAAAAGAGCGGCAATTTCGCCAGCAGCACCTATTACATGGCGCAGCACCCGGCCTGGGCCACCCGCTTCAACGCGGCCAAGCCGGCCGACCGTTACTACGGCAAGAGCTGGCGCCCGCTGCTCGCCGACGCCGCCTATGCCGGCGACGCCAGCGAAGACATCGTCCCGCTGAAAAAGGATGTGCAGGCGCGCTTCCCGTTCTCTTACTACAGCGAGAGCGGCAAGCCGGACGCCGACTATTACAAGCGCCTCAAGACCTCGCCCGCCCTCGATGAACTGACCCTCGAGTTCGCGCAGGCCGCGGTCGAAGGCGAAGACCTTGGCCGCAACAAGGCCGGCGTGACTGACGTGCTGGGCGTGAGCATGTCGGCGCACGATTACGTGAACCACACCTACGGGCCGGAAAGCAAGATGTCGCACGACCATCTGCAGCGCCTGGACCGCATGCTGGCCAATTTCTTCAGCTTCCTGGACAAGCGCGTCGGCATGGACAATGTGATGGTCGTGCTGACCGCCGACCACGGCTTTGCCAACGTGCCCGAATTTTCCCAGACGCGCCATATCGACGCCCAGCGCCTCGACGGCGACAAGCTGGCCGCCGACCTGGACAAGCACCTGGCGGCGACCTTTTCGGTAGCGAAGCTGGTGCGCAAACCCGGCATTCCCAATTTCTACCTCGATTACGAGGCCGCGGCCAAGGCCAACATCAGCCGCACCGATCTGGAAGACCGGGCAGCCCGCTTCCTGCTGGCACAGCCGGGCGTGGCCGAAGTATTCACCCGCACCCAGATGGAAAACGGCGTGGTGGCCACGCGCACGGCCAAGCTGATGCGGCGCGGCTGGAACCGCCAGCTGTCGGGCGACCTGATGGTGGTGGCCAAGCCGTTCTGGATCTTCAGTTCCGAGACCACCGGCACCACCCACGGTTCGCCTTACGCGTATGACACGAACGTGCCGCTGATCCTGATGGGCAAACGCTGGATCAAGCCGGGTGCCTACGGCCAGTATGCCGAGGTGGTCGACATCGTGCCGACCCTGAGTCATCTGCTGCGCGTGCGCCCGCCGGCCGCGGCCGAAGGCCGGGTGCTGACCGAAACCTTGCGCTAGCCTGCAGCGTCGCCTGGGCGCTGGCGCGCCAGCAGCGCCAGCGCCCAGGCGCGCGCGCTGTCGATGTCGTCGGCCAGGCGATATTCACTCACGCCCGCATACATCCGTTCATACATGGGCCACACCAGGGCGCGCCCTTCCACGTCGGGAGCGGCCACCAGCGCATTGCCGATGCAGTGCAGGCGGGTGGCGCTGTAGACGATGGCCTGCCGCAGCGCGGCGAAGGCGTCGGGCGGGCACAGCATCGATCCGCGCACCACTGCCACACCCACGTGCGGACCGTCGGGGGCCAGCAGGCGCGCGTGGGCATCGAGCTCGCGCACGCACTCATGCACCAGTTCGCGGTTCCACGGTCCCAGCACCTCGGAGAAAATCACCCGCCCTTCCACCCAGGTGCGGAACTGGCCGTGGGCGGCAAACGGGCTGGCCATCAGCTGGCCGCCAGCTGGTCGGCAGCGGCGCGCACCGCCAGCGCCGCTTCGGCCAGCACCGCGGACACGCCGTCCCAGCGCTGCGGCGCCGGCGACGCCAGGCCCAGCATGCGCTCGGCCTGCGCGATCAGGACGGCCAGGCGCTCGGCACCGACCATGCCGGCCAGGCTGCGCATGGTGTGCAGCGCGGCCCGCGCCGGTACGGCCTTGTCGGCTTCCATGGCATCGCTCAGCTGCGACGTGAGCGTATCCATCTCGCCGCCGAAGCCGCGCAAGGCCATCTGGTACACGTTCAGGCTGCCGCCCAGGCGCTGCAATGCGGCTGCCGCGTTCAGGCCGGAGCCAATGGCGCCCGCGCCGCGCGCATGGCGCACGATCACGCCGATCAGGCGCTCGAGCTCGAACGGCTTGCCGACATGGCCCGCCATGCCCGCTGCGTGCGCCGCGTCGCGGTCGGACGACATGGCGTTGGCGGTCATGGCCACGATCGGCGGCGCGGCCGCGCCCAGGCGCGCATGGATCGCGGCGGTGGCCACGTAGCCATCCATGTCCGGCATCTGGATATCCATCAAGATCAGGTCGAACGCCGCGTCGCTGTCGCACACGGCATCGACTGCGGCTGCGCCGCCGCCGGCCACTGTAATGGCCGCACCGGCGCCGGCCAGCAGCTCGCGCGCCACCTGCAGATTGACCGCATTGTCATCGACCACCAGCAGGTGCAAGCCGGCCAGGCGTGTGTCGGCTGCGCGCGCGGGCGGCGCCTGGCGCGGCGCGTCCACGGCTGCCGCCGGCTTGTCCGCCAGGCGCAGGCCCGCGACCGTATCGAACAGCACCGAGGCGGTCACCGGCTTGGCCAGCATCGCGTCCAGCACCGGGGCCAGCTTACCGCCGGTCGTGGCGATCAGTTCGCGCTCGTGGGCGGTGACCATGAGCACCAGCGGTGCGCGTTCCGGCGCGACCGCGCGCCGCAGCCTTGCCGCGGTTTCCCAGCCGTCGATGCCGGGCATGCGCCAGTCCATCAGCACAATATCGAACGGCCGGGCGGCCAGCGCGGCCAGGGACTCCTCGCCACTGGCCGCGCACTCGGCGCGCCAGCCGAACGAGCGCACCATGGCCGCCATCACGTCGCGGCCGGTGGCGCTGTCGTCCACCACCAGGCAACGCAAGAACTGCAGCGCGGGGCTGATCGCATGCGCGTCCTGCTGCGCCGTGCGGCCCAGCGTGATGCAAAAATCGAAGGTGCTGCCCGCGCCCGGGGCGCTGCGCACGCGCAATTCGCCGCCCATCAGACGTACCAGGCGCTGGCTGATGGCCAGTCCCAGGCCGGTGCCGCCGAAACGGCGCGCGGTCGAACTTTCCGCTTGTGAAAAGCCATCGAAGATGTGCGCCAGATGCGCCGGTGCGATGCCGATGCCGGTGTCGCGCACGCTGACATGCAAGGTCACGCTGTCGGCGGCGACATGCTCCGGAGCCACCGACAGCACCACTTCGCCGCGCTCGGTAAATTTGATGGCATTGCCAGCCAGGTTGAGCAGCACCTGCTGCAGGCGCAGGGCGTCGCCCATCAGCCAGCGCGGCACCGCGGGACTGACATCGAATAGTACTTCAATACCCTTGCCGTCGGCATTGATGGACAGGATCGCGCCCAGTTCGCGCAGCAGCCGGTCGACGCTGAACGGCTGCACGTCGAGCGCCAGCTTGCCCTCCTCGACCTTGGAAAAATCGAGAATGTCGTTGAGGATGCCCAGCAGGGCCCGGGCCGAGGTCACCGCCTTGTCGGCATAGTCGCGCTGCACGCCGTCGAGCGCGGTGCGCTGCAGCAGTTGCAGCATGCCCAGCACGGCGTTCATGGGCGAGCGGATTTCGTGGCTCATGTTGGCCAGGAAGGCCGACTTGGCATCGGCGGCAGCCAGGGCCTCATCCTTGGTACGCTCGAGCAGCGCCTGGGCTTCGCGCTGCTCGGTGATATCGGTGCTGCTGCCGACCCAGCCGGCCACCTTGCCGCCGGCGTCGCGCTGGGGCAGCGCATGATTGTCGAACACGCGCCAGGCGCCGTCGTGGCGGCGCAGGCGGCAAGCGCTGCGGAACTCGCCTCCACTGTCCATGGCGGCCTTCCACAGCGCCCTGACGGCCGCCCGGTCATCCTCATGCATCAGCGTGCGCATGGCGCCGCTGCGCGCCAGCGCTTGCGGCGTCATGCCGCTATAGTCGCTCCAGTGATGGCTGAGAAAATCGAAACGGTGCCCGTCGGGCGTGGTCCACACCATTTGCGGCAAGCCCTCGGTCAGGGAGCGGAAGCGCCGCTCCGAATTGACCAGGGCCTGGGCCGCTTCGGTCTGGCGGCGCAGGGCCATGCGCACTCCGACGACCAGCGCGCCGCTGAGCAGGTACACCACCAGCAGGAAGGCCAGGCCATTGCGCACTTCGTCATGCCAGGGCGCCAGGATGTCGCGCTCGGCCAGCCCCACCACGATGAACACCGGATAGTCACCGACCCGCTCCACGCTGAAGTGGCGCAGTTCGCCATCGAGCTTGCTGGCGGCGGCGTAGCTGGCCTGCTTGCCGCCGCCATCCATCAGGCTGGCCGCCAGGGGCGAGACGGACATCGGTTTGCCGGAAATCGCGCCGGCGATCTCCGGGTAACGGTGCAGAAGGCGGCGGCGCTCGTCGACCAGGGTAATCACGCCGTGCGGACCAATCTTGAGCGAGGCAGTCAGGGCACTGATGCGCGCACTGTTCATGTTGACGTAGGCGGCGCCGCCAAAGCTGCCGTCGGGCCGCAGCAGCGCCGTGGCCAGGGGGAACACCATCTTGCCCGTGATGCGCGAGCGCACCGGCACGCCGAACACCAGCGTACGCTCGGTCAGCACGCGCTGGTAGAACTCGCGCACGCTCAGGTCGACCGGCTTGCCCGCCTCGATCCCCTCCCCATACACGACCATGCCGCTGGCATCGGCGCCGCGCACGGCATCTGCCTGCGGGATGCGTTCGCGCAGCGTGCGCAGGAATGCGCTGAAGGCGTCGGGCTGGAAGCGCTCTTGCGCATGCATGTCGGCAAATTCGCGGCGCGCCCGCTGCAGCGCCAGATCGACTTCCTGGAAATGCGAATGCAGGGCGTTGTCGAGCACGGCCGACAGGTTGCGCGCCGTGTTGTCGGCCTCGTCGAAGTAGCGTTGCCGACTCTGGAACAAGGTCAGCGCCACGAAGGCGCTTACGGCAAGCAGCACCACGGCAACCGCGCCGACCAGGATGGAAAAGACGCTCTTGGCTCTGAGGGGTGAATCGGGTTTCATGAAACCGCTTACGGCTGGGAAAGTAATTCACATTATTACTGCTTTCCCGACACCTTATGCAGGATATTCTTTCATGGGGCCTCCCTGCAACAACGATACTTGCAATGGGGAAATATCAGGCAGCCACCCCGACCTGCAGGCTGGCGGCAAAGCCCAGCGCCGCGCTGCCGCTGATGCTGGCAATCTGCTGCGCGCTGCCGTCGCCAAACACGTTGTCGGTGGCGTAGCTCATGCCGGCCAGGTTGCGCACGCTGGCGCCGTAGCCGCTGGCGCCGTAGGCTTCGCTGAGGGTGGCGGTGGGAAAACCCAGTTGCGAGGTGCGGATGCGGTTGCCTGCGCGCGTGGCCGCGGCCAGGCTGGGATAGACCTCCAGATGCACATGCGGCATGCGGCCCGCGTAGCAGCCCGGGAAAATCGTGCTGAAGGTGACCACCCCGCCGCTGTCGCTCTCCTGCACGCCGCGCAGATAGTTTTCGCCCGCCACCGCGCTCGAATACAGGGAATAGTTGCCGTCGCGGTCGCAGTGCCACAGGTAGACGGCGGCGCCCGCCAGGGGCGCACAGCCGGCGTTCACATTGACCAGCGTGAGCCGGATGGTCAGCGGCACCCCTGGCGCGACGGCGCTGGCGCTGGCGCCGCCGATGCTGCTGCGGATATCGCTGCGCACGATGCCGGCCAGGATCAGCGCGTTGGCCACGCCATTGCCGTTGCTGTTGCTGCCATCAGCCGGATACGGGCCGGCGGTTTCTGCGGGGATCAGCGAACAGGCGGCGCTGGTGGACCTACTGTCGAGCGTCTCGCTGGTGACGGAGGCGGCGCCGCCGCAGCCGGCCAGCGGCACGGCGGCGGCACCGGCCAGCAGCCAGCGCAGCGATTGGCGCCGGCTCGCCGCCACGTCGAGCATGGTGGCGATATCGCGTTCGAGGCTGTGCGGATGGTCTGGCATGGAAGCTCCCTGGTCAGGTAGGATGAAGGAATGGGCCGGCTGCAGCGGCCGCGCCGGCGGTCCGCCGCAACAGCCGGCATGGCGCTTACGGACGTGGCGGCATGGGCGGACGGCCGCCCTCGTCTTGCAGCGTGGCGCGCTGCTCGGGCGTGAGCATGGCCATGAATTGCGCATCGCTGCGCGCCTGGGCCAGGGCCAGGGCCGCTGCCGCCTTGCCGATGGCCTGGCTGTAGGCGCCCGCCTTGGCCTCGTCGAACTGGCCGGCGTCGGCCAGGGCGCGCAAGCCCTCGTGGGCCTTGCGCAGGATCGCCATCTGCTCGAAGCGCACCGGTTCGAGCGCATGGCGCAGGGCAAAGGCTTTCTGTTCCTGGGCTTCGCTCAGGTGCAGCGCCGGGCCATGCCCGCGCATGCGCCCGCCGGGTCCGTCCGGTCCGCCCAGGCCCGGCGGCCCGCCCATCGGACCGACCTGCATGCCCATCGCAGGGGGCAGATCGTGTTCGCCCGAGAAGGCGGGCGCGCTCACGGCGGCGCCGATGCAGCACAGTGCCAGAATGGCGCAGGGAAGTTGTTTCATGTTCGCTCCAGTGAAATGGTCAAGGCGCCATCTTCGGCCCGGGCCGTGTAAAGCGCGGTCAGGAACTTGTAAAAGCAGGTAAAGGGACATCGGCGGGGCCGCCCCGCCACGCCCCCGTTTGCTATGATGGCCGCATGAATCACGTACTGCTCATTGACGACGACGAGGAACTGGTTGCCATGTTCCGCGAATACCTGACCCAGGAAGGTTTTGCCGTCGGCTGCGCCCACGACGGCCAGGATGGCGCGCGCGCGGCCCTGAGCGGCGAGTATGCGATCGCCATTGTCGACGTGATGATGCCGCGCATGAACGGCATCGAGACACTGCGCCGCATCCGCGAAAAAAGCCGCATGCCGGTGCTCATGCTCACCGGGCGCGGCGACGATACAGACCGGATCCTGGGTCTGGAACTGGGGGCCGACGATTACGTCACCAAGCCGTGCACCCCGCGCGAACTGACGGCCCGCATCCGCGCCATCCTGCGCCGCACCCATCCGCCAGCGGACGACGCGGCCAGCGCGGCGCCTCTCACGGTGGGCAAGCTGACCATCATCGCGGCCCAGCGGCGCGCGTTCTGGGACGGCGCTGCGCTGGCGCTCACCAGCACCGAATTCAATCTGCTCGATATCCTGGCGCGCAACGCCGGCCGCCCGGTCAGCAAGAACGAGCTGTCCGAACAGGGTCTGGGGCGTCCGCTGGCCCGCTTCGACCGCAACATCGACGTTCACATGAGCAGCCTGCGCCAGAAGCTGGGCAGCTCTTCCGATGGCCGTTCCTGCCTGCAGACCGTGTACCGTCTGGGCTACCAGCTGATCGCCGCCTAGTCATGGGGCGCCTGTTCTGGAAATTCTTCCTGGCGATCCTGCTGGCCCAATTCGCCGCCACCATCGGTGTGGGCGCCGCGTTCTGGGTGTGGGGCCAGGCGCGCGAACTGGCGCATCAGGACAGCGCCCCGCGCGCGCTGATCGATACCCGCCCGTCCGCTGTCACCATCCTGGACGCAGCCGAAGTGGCGCTCAAGTATGGCGGCCTGCCGGCCCTGCGCGAAGTGGCCGCGCGCGCCACCTCCAGCACCCTGTACGTGATCGATGCCGACGGCCGCGAACTGCTGGGCCGCATCGTCAGCGACGAGGTACGCGCGGCGGCCCGCCCGCTGCTCTCTGACGCGGTGGGCAACAATGCGGTGCGCCGCCTGAGCGCACCGGACGGGCGCCATTACACGGCGTTCCTGCGCCGCGGCGAACACGACGGCCCCCTGCGCGAGCGCATGCGCGGGCCCGGTTTCGGCCCCCGCCCCATGGGGCCGCCGGACGACGCGCCGGGCGGCCCCTGGCGCCCCGGCCCGCACATCCCCTACATCAGCATCGTGGTCGGCACCCTGGCCAGCCTGATGTTCGCCGCGCTGCTGGCCTGGCGCTTCCTGCGGCCGATCCGGGCCCTGCGCCATGCCTTCGAAGCGGCGTCGGGCGGCGACCTGGCGCCGCGCTTCGGCCACAGCGGCAAGGGCGGCGGCGACGAGCTGGTCGAGCTGGGCCGCGATTTCGACCGCATGAGCAGCCAGCTGCGCGCCCTGATGGACAACCAGCGCCGCCTGCTGCACGACGTATCGCACGAGCTGCGCTCGCCGCTGGCGCGCTTGCAGGCGGCCATCGGCCTGGCGCACCAGCAGCCGGCCAACATGGCCGCCGCGCTCGAGCGCATCGAGCGCGAGAGCGTGCGCATGGATAAACTGGTGGGCGAACTGCTCACGCTCGCGCGCCTCGATACACCGGTCGCCCTGCCGCAAAGCGAGGACATCGTGCTGGCCGACCTGGTCGAGGAAATTGCCGCCGACGCCCGCTTCGAGGCGCAGCTGCAGGGACGCCACCTGGCCGTGAGCGGCGCCGCGCCGGTGCAGGTGCGCGGCTCGCCCGACCTGCTGTGGCGGGCGATCGAAAACGTGGTGCGCAATGCGCTCAAGCACAGTCCCGCCGGCGGCGGCGTGGAAATCGTGCTGGAGGCAGCGGGCGGCGAGGCGCTCGTGCATGTGATCGACCAGGGGCCGGGCGTGGCGGCCTCCGACCTGGAGACCATCTTCCAGCCGTTTTACCGCTCCAACCCCAGCGCCAACAACGTCGACGGACACGGACTGGGCCTGGCCATCGCGCGCCGCGTGGTGCAGGCGCATGGCGGTACCATCCGCGCCGTCAACCGCCCGGCGGGCGGCTTGTGCGTGACCATCGCCCTGCCCTGCCTGCCCTAGCCCAGCAGCGACACCCGCACATCCTGCATGGCCAGGCCGTCGAACGAGGCCACATGGTGGCTGTGGCCCCAGAACAAGCCTCCATCCTGGTACCAGAACGTCAGGCAGGCCGCGCCGCTGGCCTCGATGGTCTCCAGCGTCAGCTGGGCGCAGAACTGTTCCTGCGTGAGGGCGGGCTTTTCGAATTCGCGCGCCGAACCGTCGGCCATGAGCGAGGTGCCGAAGCGCCATTCGTCGTTATAGCTGTGCAGGCTGGTCTCGGCCACCAGAATGCGGGCGCGCGCGTCGAGCACCAGCAGCGACTGCGCCGCCGACACGGCCAGTTCCAGCGCAGCGGCCAGTTCGCTGTCGTCGGCCGTGATGCGCAGCGCCACCGCCTGCGTGCCGAAGCCGATGCTGCCCGCCAGGGTCGACGGGTCGTCGTCCAGCGGCGCCAGCCGCCCCAGGATCGGATGCGCGAGCGCGCCGCGCGGTTCATCCGTGAGCGACATGTGCATCAATTGTTTGAAGCGGTTCAGCATGGTGGTGGCAGTGACATCCGACACGGCAAAACGTGACATTTTTCACTGGTTAATTTGCAATATTTGTATTATATCAACGCCAGCATCGGGCTCGCGAAGAAACACCGCATCTGTCGCGCGCAGCCAACGTTCAGCCCCGCAGCACGCGTGCCAGGCGTCGAACCAGGCCATCGATGTCGGCGGCGGGGAGCTGGGCATACCCTAGCAGAAAGCCATTCCAGCCATTCGCACGCGGCCCGGTGGCATGTGCACTCAGGGCCGGCGCCACGATGCCGGCCGCGCGCGCGCGCTGCGCGAGCGCCTGGTCGTCGCTGCGCGCATCGTGCAGCTGGAATGCCAGGTGCATGCCGGCCGAGCCGCCATGCACGCTGCCCAGGTCCGCCAATTGCGTCTCCAGCGCCGCCACCAGGGCGTCGCGGCGCTGGCGGTACAGGCGCCGCATGCGGCGCAGGTGCAGGGCGAACTGGCCATCGCGCAGGAAGACGGCCAGGGCGCGCTGTTCTGCGCCGCGGCCGGCGTGGGCCGAGCGCGCCAGCAGGCCGTGCACGGGCGCGGCCAGTGCGCGCGGCACCACCAGAAAGCCGATGCGCAGCGCCGGGAACATGGTCTTGCTGAAGGTGCCCAGGTAAATCACCGGCGCGTCCGCCTCCAGGCCCTGCATGGCCGGCAGCGGCGGGCCGTCGTGGCGAAATTCGCTGTCGTAGTCATCCTCGATGATCAGGGCGCCCGCCGCGCGCGCCCGGGCGATCAGGTCCAGGCGCCGTTCCAGACTGAGCACGCTGCCGGTCGGGTATTGGTGCGAGGGCGTGGTGTAGATCAGGCGCGGGCGGTGGCGCCGCCAGTCGGCGCTGGCCGGGTTGATGCCCTGGCCGTCGGTGGCGATGCCGACCGGCTTGAGCTGGGCTCCGCGAAAGGCGGCAAAGGCGCCGCTGTAGCCGGGGTTTTCGATCCATACCTTGTCGCCGGCGTCGGCAAAGGCGCGCGCGCACAAGTCCAGGCTGGACTGGGTACCGGCCGTGATGATGACCTGGTCGGCCGCGCAGTCGGCCCCGCGGGTGGCGCGCAGGTGGCCGGCAATGGCGTCGCGCAGGGCCGCCTCGCCCGCCGGATCGCCATACCCGAGGCCGGCGCCGCCGCCTTCGCGCAGGGCGCGCTCGAGCAGGCGGCGCCATACGGCCAGGGGAAATTCGTCGAGCGCCGGCACACCAGGCGCAAAACCGCTCGTGGCCAGTTCCGGCGCGCGCATGCCGTCGAGCGCTGCGGCACGGCGCGACAACGCCGCCGGCGCGGCATTCCTGGCCGGGCTGGCGGCGGCGCGCACGGGCGCGACCAGGGTGCCGCGCCGCTCTGCCAGCACGTAGCCTTCGGTGGCCAGCTGGTCGTAGGCATACAGCACCGTGTTGCGCGCCATGCCCAGTTCCTGGGCCAGCGCGCGGCTGGCCTGCAGGCGCGTGCCGGGCGCCAGCAGGCCGCTGCGGATGGCCTCGCGCAGGCAGGCGTGCAGCAGGCGCTGGCGCGGCCAGCCGGCCACGGCGTGCGCCTGGGCGTAACGGTCGATGAGCAGGGCGTAGTCCATTCGTGGTCCTAAAAAATAGCGAGGTTCTGGATCTTATGCTGGGGCCAGCAGGCGCATTATAGTGGCGCCTCGATCACTTTACCTGGAAGGCCATGAGCGCACCCACTTCTCCCTCGGACCGCACGCGCATTCGCCGCGTGGCGGAAAACGCCAGCTACGCGCGCGCCACCCTGCACGCCATCATCGACGACGCCTTTCTGTGCCACGTGGCCTTTGCCGACGCCGGCGGCGCGCACTGCATTCCCACCGCCTGCTGGCGCGAGGGCGAGCACCTGTACATCCACGGCTCCAATGGCGGGCGCCTGGTCAAGCTGCTGGCCAAGGGAACCGCGGCCTGCGTGACCATCACCCACCTCGATGGCCTGGTGCTGGCCCGGTCGGCCTTCAACCACACCATGAACTACCGCTCGGCCATGATCTACGGCCAGTTCGAGCGGGTCGACGACGAGGCTGCGCGGCGCGCCGGCATGGACCGCTTCATGGAGCGGATTGCGCCCGGACGCCAGCACGAGGCGCGGCGCGGCAGCGACAAGGAATTTGCCGCCACCACGATCCTGCGCATCGCGCTTGACGAGGCGGCGTGCAAGGTGCGCAGCGGCGGACCGAAGGATGACGCGGACGACATGCAGGTGGCGGCATGGGCCGGCGTGCTGCCGCTGCGCCTGCAGCGCCTGGCGCCCCAGCCCGACCCGCAGTCGACCCAGGCGGCGCCCGCCTACGTGCGCCAATGGGCGGACGACGCCGCTACCTGACCGTCAGGCCGGGCAGGAACTCGATCCCGGTGCGGCGCACCAGCTCCGGGTAATCGATGGGCCGGCCGGTGCGCGCCTGCTCGCTGTTTTCCAGCCAGTGCGCCCAGGCGCGCTGCGAGGCCGGGTCGTACACCAGCTTGAACAGGTAGCGCGGCACCCGCACCCGCCCCGCGCCGATGGCCTCGCCCGAGGCATCGAACACCGGGCCGGTAATCACATACACGTCGCCGCTGGCGCGCATGGCGTACTTGCGGGTGGCTTTTTCGATGCCGGCCCAGGGTCCCTGGTTGTTGCGCGGCGCCTGGGGCACCATGTTCGCCAGCGAAAAGCTCTGGGCCATCGCTTCCGGGCTGCCCATGTTGGCGGCCGGCGCCATGTGGCCGCGCGCATAGCCGCTGTGCTTGTAGTCGTCCAGCGCGGCGCGCTCCGACTGCGGCAGGCGGGCATCGGCAAAGAAGCGCGTGGCGCGCTTTTCGCCGGCCGCCTCCAGCAAGCCGGCGCGGTTGATGCGCTCGGCCACATACAGCGGCGTCTTGGTGGTGCCGGAATGGAGCACGGCAAAGGCGTCGTAGCACAGCGGCCGGGTCTTGGGCGGCGCGCTGGCCTGGAACACCGGCACCTTGCCGCCGGCAAAAAACTGCTTGCAGGCGCTGAAGCCGCCGTCCGGCAAAACCGGCAGCAACCTGGCGTCGGCAGCGCCGCAAACGATGAACAATGTCAGCGCGGTAAAGCGCCGTAAAAATAACCGTGGTAAGGGATGACTCAACGCTTTACTCTTCGTCTGCTGCATCAAAATGATGCATTACTAATAATATTTTTTGCTAAAATGTCGGCATCGACGAATCAGACAAGGACCAGACCATGAACGGAGCAGGCGGAACCAGCGGCGGCAGCGGACAATTTTTCCTCGGCCTCATCATGATGTGCGGCGGCTTTTACCTGCTGCTCAACGGGATCGTCGTCAGTTCTAATTTCGGCCTGGGGGCGCGCCTGTTCGGCATTGGCAGCGGCTATGGCGTCACGGGCGGCATGATCTTGATTCCGCTCATCATCGGCATCGCCATGGTGTTTTACAACGCCAAGAACTACCTGGGCTGGCTGATCATGATCGCTTCCTTCGGCGCGCTGGTGTTCGGCGTGATTTCGTCGGTGAGCATGAACCTGCGCACCATGTCGGCGTTCGAACTGATCTGCATCGTGACGCTGGCCTTCGGCGGCCTGGGCCTGTTCCTCAAATCGCTGCGCCCGGCGCCGGAGCCGAAAAGCCCCGCGCCTCGCTGATCAGTTCGGTTCCACGCCGGCCTTCATGCGCAGGCGCGCGCGCCATTCGCCCAGCGCCGACAGGGCCGCGTGGAATTCGCGTTCGATCAAGTCCGCTTCGGCGACGGTGACGACGCCATCGAGCAAGGCGGTGGAAACGGCCTCGGCCACGGCGCCCACTTCGCTCATGACGCGGCACACGGTTTGCGACAGGTCGTCGCGCGGTGCCAGCTCCGGCTGGGGAATGACGAAGGCGGCCAGGCCGTGACGGGCCAGCATGGCGTGCAGGGGCATGTGGGCGTCGGACACGCCAGCCTTGTGGCAATGTTCGACGATGATGGACACTTCCTCGAAAGAGGGATAATGCGAAGCGATGGTCGGTGACAGCTTGTTGCGCAGTACATTGACGGAAATGCCCAGGTCCCTGGCGAGCATTTCCAGCCCGCCAGGATAGCGGCGCGCCACGGTGTAGAGCGCATCGTGCTGGTTCATGTCCAGATAACGTCGAGTCATGGTAAATCTAGCCTTTTTTAACCGGTGCATGGCACCATGTGTGCTGTTATTCTTATCTCAACCTTTACTACGGCTCCAACCATGCTGAAGTCATTCAAGATTGCTCTGTTGCTCGCCCTGATGCTCCCGGTCGTGACCGATGTGTCGGCACAATCGCGGCCATCGAAGTCGAGCTCGTTCAAGAGCGGATTTTCCTCTGGAAAATCCTCGTCCGCAAGTAGCAGTCGCAATTTCGGCTCGTTCGGCAGCCGCAGCAGCGCACCGGCGCCGCGCGCGCCGGACGCGGCGCCGGCGCGCAGCGGCGGCTTCGGCGCGTTTGGCGGCAGCGCCGCGCCGGCCCCGAAACAATCCGATTCGGCCCTGTCGCAGCGCCTGAGCCAGGGCGACGCCAAGGCCAATGCGATGCGCACCTATGACGAGCGCAAGGCGGCCGAACAGGCGCGCACGGCGCCGCCACCCGTGCCCGCTCAGCCGGCCCCGTCGTACGCCGGCAATGGCAATGCCCAGCCCGGCTATGGCGGTCCCCAGCCAGGATACGGCGGCAGCCAGGCGCCGATCATCATCAATAACAACAACGGCGGCGGCGGCTTCGGCAGCCTGGTCACGGGCTTTCTGCTGGGCCGCGCCATGAGTCCGTCGCATGCCCAGGCCAGCGGCTATCCGGGCACGGTGGCCGGCGTGCCGGGCACCGCGGTGCAGGCGGCGCCGCCGGGCGGCAGTTCGTTCTTCATGTCGGTGCTGCGCACCTTCGCCTGGCTGGCAATCATCGCGCTGGTGGGCTGGGCCCTGTATTTCGGCTGGAAATTCCTGCGCCGCGGCAGCGAGCCGAGCCGCGCCAATTATTCGTTTGATCGGAATTGATATGGGTTGGAACAACGTATTGCGTTACCTGCGCGGCATGGCCGGCAACCACGGCCTGGACGGCAAGGCCCGGCGCGAAGACGAGGGCTTGCCCATGGGCGCGCGCATCGGCAGCGTGGTCCAGATGCAGAAAGGCTCGGTCATCCGGGCCCAGACCAACGGCTCGCTGATCGCCATGCCGGCCGATGGCGACACCCGCGTGCTGGCGGTCTCGCAAATCAAGCTGAACCTCGATGGTGCCCTGTTCCGTTTCTACCTGGCCAAGGGCGACGAGAACGCCGATGAAAAGTTCCTGCAGATCTATGCCGATCCGCAGGGCGAGATTGCCGAGATCATGTACTGCACCCAGCTGGCGCGGGTGATCCCGGAAAGCGCCGAAGACCAGGATGCCTACACGGGCGTGGCTGGCGCCGGCCTGGGCGACGCCTCCTACACGCTGTGGCGCGAACAGCTGGCCGACCAGCTGGGCGAAGCGGAACTGGCCGCCGTGTTCGGCGACAGCGACCGCATCGATTACGCGCGCGACGCGGGCAATGTCGATGCCGCCTTCGTGCGCCCGTTCTTCGGCAAGGAAATCCGCATCGACGATGCGGGCGGGATGCATGGCTTGAAGCAGGAAATGTATTACATGCCGTATGTGCGCGACCTGGCTGGCGGCGGCCGCGAGTATCTGATTATCACGACGGAAATCATCGATAGCGTCAACGGTGATACGTCGCAACGCGGTATCCATGTCGATTTCGTCATTGGCATACCGATGGAGCAAGAACGCATCGTTTTGCAATAAACGATACGCAGGGTGGGCTTATTAATTCATCGAAAGGAAACAACATGAGCAACGCAAGTGGATGGGGACTGACCGCACGACTGATTTCGAAGCATTTCGGCGTGCTCGGTAACCGCATTTCGGAAACGATCGCCAACTTCGACCCGGAAACGGCGACCGAAGCCGACCGCGACCGCCTGGCCGACACACTGCGCGAAACCGCACAAGTGCTGGCCAAGGCCCGCTCGGCGTTCGACAAGGAACACCAGGACGTGGTCAACCTGCGCGCCCTGATCGAGAACGACGAAAAAGCCACCGAAAAGCTGGCCGAGCGCTTAGCCGCCGGCAGCATCTCGGAAGCGACCGTGACGATGTTCTGCGACGAACTGGAAGCGAACAAGGGCCGCCTGCCGCAGGAAATCCAGGAAGAAGCCGACGCCAAGGCCTACATGGATGAACTGCAAAAGATCATCGATGCCCTCAGCCAGCAATTGTCGGAATTCGATGCCCAGGCCAAGAAGGCGATGCAGCAGCTGGCCGCCGCCAAGGCCCAGAAAGACTTGCAGGAAATGCGCATGGAGCGTCAAGCCCAGCTGTCCGGCCTGTCCGGCATGCAAGGCAATTCGACGGCCCTGAACGCCCTCACCCGCCGCGCCCAGGCTGTCTCAAGCGAGGCGGAAGGCTTGCGCATCGTTGCCGACATCGGCCAGAAGCCGCTCGACCAGAAGGCCGAACTCGATGCGATCCGCAAATCGGTTGCCAGCGACGACAAGGCGGGCGAAACCACGCTCGAACGCTTGAAGCGCCTGTCGGCGTCGAAAGCGGCCTAAGCTCCCGCCTGTCTCACCACGGCCCCGGCAGCACGCCGGGGCCGGCTCCCCTCAGTTTGGCGCACGCCACCGCACCTCCCGGTGGCGTGTTTTTTTTGGCGCCGCGTGCGCCCTGAAGCGCAGCGCCTGCGCTCGGCGCCGCGCCCCGATTCAGCCGCCGGCCAGCAGGGCGTCGTAGCGGCGCTGCATCTCGGCCGGCGTCAGCGTTTCGATGCTGTGGCCGATGTTCCAGCGGTGGCCGAACGGGTCGCGCACCACGCCGCCACGCTCGCCGTAGAACTCGTCCTGGGGCGGGCGTTCCAGCGTGGCGCCGGCCTCGACCGCACGGCCGATCACGGCGTCGGCATTGTCCACATGCAGATGGATGGTTACGGCACTGCCGCCCAGCGCCAGTGGCGAGCGGATGCCGCATTCGGGAAATTCGTCCGACAGCATCAGCGTCACGGGACCGAAATCGAGTTCGGCATGGCCGATGCGGCCGCCCGGCTCGGTCAGGCGGAATTTTTCGGTGGCGCCGAACGCGGCCTGGTAAAACGCAATGGCCTTGCCGGCGTCGCTGACGCACAAATAGGCAAACAGTTCATGGATCATGGTGCTCTCCTGGAGGATAAAAAACCCAGCTTAGCGCTGGCGCGCGGGGGCGTCTTGCACAAATTTGACCTCGGGCAGCGGAACGTGGTTGGCCTGGGCCGGGGCCAGGCGCAGGTATTGCGCGGGCGTCAGGCCGGCAAAGGCGCGAAACTCGCGCTGCATATGGGCCTGGTCGCTGTAGCCGGCCTCCAGCGCCAGAATGCCCAGCGGCAACGGGTACGGCGCGCGCAGGCGCGCCAGCAGGCCGCGAAAGCGCATCAGCCGGGCATAGCGCTTGGGACACATGCCGCTTGCCTCGCGAAACAGGGCAATGAAGGCGCGATGGCTGTAGCCGCTGGCGCGCACCAGGGTGTCGATGCGGGCCGGTTCGCCCGCTTGCGCCAGTAGCCGGGCGACGGCCCGATGCACCGCTGGCGCAGCCTGAAGCGCCAGGCGCCGCGCCAGCATCGTTTCGAGCACGCGCAGGCTGGCATGGGGATCGGCCTGGCTGGCGACCTGGTCCAGCGCGCTGCGCCCGCCCGCTCCCCACAGGTCCGACAGCACCGTATGGCGCTCGGCCAGTTCGGCGGCGCTCACGCCGAACAGCGCGCGCGCCGCCCCCGCGCGCAGCTGGACCCCGACCGTGACGACCGGCGCGCCGCTTTCCTTGGCATAGTAGGCGCTGCGCGGGCCGCCCACCACGGGCTCGGCCAGCACGCGGCCAAGCTGGTCGGCGGCGCCATCGAACACCCTGAGGGCGGGACCGGCGAGCCGAAACACCAGGTGCATCTCGCCGGTGGGCAAGACGTGCTCGCGCAGCGCATGGGGCGACGGGGCCGATGCGGCGTACCACATTTGCTGGACGTAAGGTTGCAGCGCAAGCGCTGGCCGGAGCGAGATCATGGCGCCAGCATACCGCCAAACGGGGCGCGCGCGTACGCCCGCGGTCAGGAATAGACGTCGATGCGGGTGCCCAGGGTGGACGAGGCCGGCGCACGCGGCGCGGCGGCAGACGCCGGTGCGGGTGGTGCGGGTGGTGCGGGTGGCGTCGGTGCCAGGTCCGCCAGCCGCGTGCGGACCAGGGCAATCTGGGCCTCGGTGCGGGCAATGTCCGCCTTGCCGCGCGGCGTGCTGGCGCTGGCGCAATTGACGCAGTCGGACAGGCGCTGCTGCAACTGGTCCAGCGTCGCTTGCAAGGCCGCCGGCGCGGGCACGGCGCCGCCGCTGACCGGGGGGGCAAGCGCGGCAACGGTCGTCATGATGGCTCCTTTTTGCACGATATGCAGGTTTGGTCGGGTGGCGGCGCCGTTCCTGACAGTGCATCGCGCTTCTATTTTCAGGGATGCAAGTCGGGATCGTGCTCGAACAGCGTGGCCAGCCAGCGCGCGAACGCGGCCAGACGCGGCGCCGCCATGCGCCCTTTCGGGTACAGCAGCGACACCGGCATGTCGCTCAGGTGCAGGTCCGGCATGGGCGCCAGCAAGGCGCCGCTGGCCAGGTGCGGCCGGGCCTGGTAGGTGCCCACCTGGGCCAGGCCCAGTCCTTGCAGCGCGCACTGGAGGTTGCCGTCGGCATCGCTGACCGAGACCGGGCCCGGCAAGACCCGCTTGTGGATCTGCCCGTCCGCTTCCCACTCCCACTCGAAGGGACGGCCCGTGCGGCCGGAAAAATGGACGACCCCCACGTGGCCGGCCAGATCGTCCATGTCGCGCGGCGCCCCGCGCCGGGCCAGGTACCCGGGCGAGGCCACCGCCACGAAGCGCATGGTGCCCAGGCGCCGCCCGACCAGGGCCGAATCGGCCAGGTGACCGACCCGCAGCGCGCAATCGATGCCTTCCTGGGTCAGGTCGACCAGGCGGTCGCTCATGCTCAGGGCCAGCTCGACCTCGGGACAGGCGGCGTGGAACTCGGCGATGCGCGGCAGTACCAGGTGCCGGCCCAGCGCGCCCGGCAAGTCGACCCGCAGGCGCCCGCGCGGGCCGCTGGCGTCCGTGCTGCGAAACGACGCTTCGGCCGCGTCGATGGCGCCGAGAATGTCCAGGCATTGCTGGTAATACTGGGCGCCGTCGGGCGTGACCGACAGGCGCCGCGTGGTGCGCTGCAGCAGCTGGGTGCCCAGGTAGGCTTCCAGGTTCTGGACCGTGGCCGTGAGCGAGGCGCGCGGCAGTTGCAGGATCTCGGCCGCGCGCGAAAAGCTGTTGGCCTCGACGATCCTGACGAAGGTGAGCATTGCCTTGACCTTGTCCACGCGCCTCCCGATTGTTCACATAAAATGAAAAGTGTAAGTGGATTATGCACTAATTATCTTTTCCCGCGGCCCGGTTACACTCGCTTCCATTGCCACCCATACATCGACCGAGAATGACCATGTCCACCCAGACCGACACCGACACCGCCCCCGACATTGCGCCAGGCATGGTGCTGCTGCTGGCCGCTTCCTGCGGCCTGATCGTCGCCAACCTGTACTACGCGCAGACGCTGGCAGGGCCGATTGCCGCGGCCACCGGCCTGTCGGCCCAGGCGGCCGGTCTGGTGGTCACCCTGACCCAGATCGGCTACGCGCTCGGCTTGCTGTTTTTCGTGCCCCTGGGCGATCTGCTGGAAAACCGCCGCCTGGTGGTCGGCGCCCTGCTGTTTACGGCGGTGGCGCTGATGGGCGCGGCCCTGAGCACCAGCGGCTGGGCCTTCCTGGCATGCGCTTTTGCCATCGGACTGGGATCGGTCGCGGCCCAGTTGCTGGTGCCGTTCGCGGCCCACCTGTCGCACGAAGCGACGCGCGGCCACACGGTTGGCCGGGTGGTCAGCGGCCTGCTGCTGGGCATCATGCTGGCCCGTCCGGCCGCCAGCCTGATCGCCGACGCCAGCAACTGGCATGTGGTGTTCGGCGGCGCTTCCGTGCTGATTGTCCTGCTGGCCCTGCTGCTGCGCGCGCGCCTGCCGCAGCGGGTGCCGCACAATCCTCCGCCCTATGGCGAACTGATCGGTTCGCTGTGGCGGCTGTTTGCCACCATTCCCGTGCTGCGCCGGCGCGCCTTCTACCAGTTCGGGCTGTTCGGCTCGTTCAGCCTGTTCTGGACCGTGACGCCCATGATGCTGGCCGGTCCGGCCTTCAAGATCTCGCAGACCGGCATTGCCCTGTTCGCCCTGGTCGGCATCACCGGCGCGGTGGCCTCGCCGATTGCCGGACGGCTGGCCGACCGCGGCCATACCTTGCCCGCCACCGCCGCTGCGCTGTTGCTGGGCATGGCGGGCTTCGCCATGGCGCTGCTGCCGGGCGGATCGGGGGCATGGGGCCTGGCCTTGCTGGCCGCCGCGTCGATCGTGCTCGACATGGGGGTGGCGGCGAGCCTGGTGCTGGGCCAGCGCGCCATTTTCAGCCTGGCGCCGGAACTGCGCAGCCGCCTGAACGGCATCTACCTGGCCACCTTTTTTGCCGGCGGGGCCATCGGCTCGGCGCTGGGCGGCTGGGTGTTCGCCCGCCATGGCTGGCATGCGGCCTTGCTGACCGGCTTGGCTTTTCCCGCCCTCGCCCTGCTCTATTGGTGCACCGAATGGGCCGGCCGGCTGGCGCGCCGAAAGGCGGCCCGGACGGCCTAGCGGGTCGGGCGTCACTGCCCCGAACGGGCCGCCTTGCGCGGCCGGTTAGAAGGTTTCCCAATCGTCGCTGGCGAGCGCCGGCGCCCTGGCCGCGCGCGGCGCGGCCACCTGGGGCGCTGCTGCGCGCACGGAACGGTCCGGCGCGCGCCGGGCCGGTGCGTCCGCCGCCGCGCCCTGCCGGTTGAGCTTGAAGGTGCTGACCAGGCCGGCCAGGCTGGCCGCCTGCTCCTGCAGCGACGCGGCCGCCGCTGCCGCTTCCTCGACCAGGGCGGCGTTCTGCTGGGTGACCTGATCCATCTGGCTCACTGCCACATTGATCTGGTCGATGCCCGTGCTCTGCTCGCGCGTGGCCATGCTGATCTCGCCCATGATGTCGGTGACGCGCTGGATGCTGGTGACGATGTCGCCCATTGTCGCCCCCGCCTCATTGACCAGGCGGCTGCCCGCGTCGACCTGGGCCACCGAATCGTCGATCAGCTTTTTCACTTCCTTGGCGGCGGCGGCCGAGCGCTGCGCCAGGCTGCGCACTTCCGTGGCGACGACGGCAAAACCACGCCCCTGGTCGCCCGCGCGCGCCGCTTCCACCGCCGCGTTGAGCGCCAGGATATTGGTCTGGAACGCGATCCCGTCGATCACCCCGATGATGTCGACGATCTTGTTGGACGAGGCGTTGATCGCGCTCATGGTCTCGACCACCTGGCTGACCACCGCGCCGCCCTTGACCGCGACCGTGGAGGCCGACTGCGCCAGCTGGTTGGCCTGCTGGGCGTTCTCCATGTTCTGGCGCACGGTCGAAGTCAGCTCTTCCATCGAGGCGGCGGTCTCCTCGAGCGAACTGGCTTGCTCTTCGGTGCGCGCGGACAAGTCGAAGTTACCGTTTGAAATTTCGGCCGAGGCGGTGGCAATCGTGTCGGTCCCGCTGCGCACGTCGCCCACGATCTTGACCAGATTGTCATTCATGCCTTGCAGGGCGGTCAGCAACTGCCCCGTTTCATTGGTGGTGGTGGCGGCAATGTGACTGGTCAGGTCGCCCCCGGCCACGGTTTGCGCGACCCGGACCGCTTCGACGATGGGGCGGCTGATGCTTTCGGCAATGTACAGCGCGCACGCGACTGCCACCAGCGACGCCACGATGGCCGCGACCAGCATCGTGCGGCGCGCCGTGCTGGCGGCCGCTTCGGCGGCGCGGGTTTGTTCGGTGGCGATATCGTCGTTGAGCTTCTTGATTTGTTCGAGGCCCGCTTCGGCCTTGAGGAACAGGGGGCGCGAGGTCGCATAATCGGCATAGAATTTCTCGAACAGCGCTTTCTGCACTGCCTCGTCATTGTTTTTCGCCATGGCCGCCATGCTGTCGCCGATCTTTTGCTCGGCCGCCTTCCAGGCCCGCCAGTCCAGCACGAACTGCTTCCACATCTGCGCTTCCTGCACGGTCTGCGGCAGCGGTTCGTACAGCGCCCAGCCGCGCTCGATCGCGGCCCAGCCACGCACGCGCTGGCGCAGCGCCTCGTCGAAGCGGCCGGCGCTGGTGTAATCGTTTTCCGCGATCGCCGCCGTCAAGTCGCCCGCCGCCACCGCCGTCTGGCCTTCGCTGATCGTCAGCAAGCCCTGGATCGAGGGCAGGCGCACCTTGCCGATTTCATCGACCGCCGCGCCGATCTTGACGATGCCGATGTAGCCGCTCAGGCCAATGACCGTCAGCGCCGCCAGCATCACGGCCATCAGAACGGCAAGCTTTCCCTTGATGCGCAAATTCTTGAACATGTGACCCCCGAAAAGGTGAGCGGCCGGACCGACCGCCATGGACGGCAACCGTGCAAGCTATTTTGCATTCGAATTATCTTGGATGCAACTGCTGTTGCATCTGTCCGGGAGCGGCCGGCGCCACCCATCTTTGTCGTATCACAACAACAAAATTATCGTTTTCACCATGAAAGTGACGATGTGTGTATTTATGGCGCGAATTTATCTATAGCCTGTCGAACATCCGCGGCATGGTGCACTGCAACGTCACATGGCCGTCATCTTCATTGCCTAGAATCCGGACGAGTGAAACACCGTCCACCCATGTTACGAGGTCGAATCATCATGCCTGGAAAATCATTTGCACTTGGCAGCGTCGCGCTGGCGATCGTCTGGGGCACCTTCTTCTACCCCCCGCCGCCGCCGAAGCGCGCCGCCGCGCCGGCCGCGCTCAGCCAGGCCGCCCCTGCCAGCGCCATGCCGGCCGGACCGCATCTGGTGCGCTAGCCATCATGGACACCCCTTCCCCGTCCGGCCGCCTGCGCCTGCAATTTGCCCTGCTGAAAAAAAGCCCGGCCCGGCTGGCGGGCGTCTGCGACGCCCTGCGCGCCGTCGGCGGGGTCGCGCAGGTCGATGCCAGCGTGGCCCACGGCAGCATCGTGATCGCCTACGATGGGGCGGCCGGCGCCAGCCACCGTTTCTGGGATGACGTCGAGGCCGTGCTGGAATACCACCATCTGTACCATGACGGCCATGACGGCCTGATGGACCATGGCCAGGTGGCGCCGCCCAGTCCGGTGCAGCGCCTGGTGCGCCGCTCGGCGCGCGTCCTGGCGGCGGTGCTGCGCTAAGGCGGCACGGCGGCGCGCGCGCTGTCGCTGCGGCGCCGCAGCATCAGAACCGCCAGGCCCGCCAGCGCGCAGGGCAGCCACACCCACAGCAGCTCCGAGCCGAACAGACGCGCCGCATCGGGGCCGAATACCCGGCCCAGGCTGAACGGCGAGACCTGGATCGGATGCGCCGGAAAGAACAGGCGCGCATCGCTGAACGGCCACAGCAAGGCAACCCCCAGTCCCCCATTGGTGCACATGTCGAGCAAGCCATGCGAGGCGGCGCTGGCCGCGACAAAGGCGAAGGCGCTGGCGCGCCGGGTCCGCAGCCAGGGCGCGGCAGCCAGCGCGAGCAAGCCCAGCACGACGGCGAACAGCAGCGAATGGGAGATGCCCCGGTGGCCCAGGTCCTCGGCGTAGCCGATCCCCAGCCGAAAGCCGATCACGTCCAGGTCGGGCGCGATGGCCGCGCCGATGCCCGCTGCCAGCAGGGGCCGCGCGATGCGCGCCCGGCCCAGGGCCAGGCCCAGCATCAGCGGCACGGCGGGATGGGTCAGGATGGTGGGCACGGTGTCAGCGGCCCTTGAAGAAATCGCGGGCGATGCGCTCGATCTCGCCCTTGCGCTGCATGTCGTAGATGATCGCGTCGAACTGTTTGAGAAAATCGGTCTTGAACGGGAATTTGCCCTGATCGCGGTCGGTAAACCCGAGGAAGCCATGCTCGCGCGCGATCACCGCCGCCTCCACCCCCACCGCCGCCGGGCCCAGCCGCCCCTCGCGCGCCAGCGCGGCCTGGGTCAGGCGGATCGACATGCGGTCGTTGATGTAGCAATCGATGCGCTTGAGCGAGAGCTTGATGATGTTGGTGCGGGTGTCGCTGGCTTCTTCGAGCACGATCTTGCCCGCCTTGACGGCGGCGTTGAATTGCTCGCCCCCCACCAGAAAGCCGGCATTGTTACCGATGCGCAGGCCATGGAAATCGTCCGGCCAGCGCGGACGGGGGCGCGCCGCCACCTCGCGCGTGCACACCGCCACCACCACTTCCTCGAACAGGGGCAGCGAGTACGGCCAGGTGAACGGCTCGTCCTTCAGGTTCATGTAGGGCGGATACAGGGCGAAGGCGCTGCCGGCCTTGAGCATGGCCATGCCGCGCCTCCAGGGCACGGGCTTGATCGTGATGCGGTAGCCCTGCATGCGCGCGAATGCCACCTTGACGATCTCGGCGTACAGCCCGGCGGCCTGGCCATGCTCGTCGGCGTAGGAATACGGCTGGTAGCCGGCGTCCGCGTACACCGTCACGGCGATGTCGGCGTCGCGCGCCCGGGTGGCGCCGCAGGCAAGCAGCAGCAGCGCCCCGAGCAAGGCAATGGAAAGATGGTGTCGTAGCATGGTCTGTGAGCGCAAGGATCGCGCCAGTATGAGGCTTGGCGCCGTTCCGATCAATGCCCCGCTCAGGCGCTGCGTTCGGGGCGGGCGAATTCGACGCCCTGCTCGAACGAATACAGCACCATGTCGACGCTGCGCGCGACGATCGCTTCCTTGGCGTCTTCGCCTTCGGACAGCAGGCGCATCGTCACCAGGACCGCGTGCGGAATGTTCGCGCGCAGCTCGGCGGCCATGGCTTGCCAGTCGTCGAGCGCGCTGGCCAGCGGATAGCTCAGAAATACCATCGACACCAGGTCGGCCGCGCCCTGCGGACGGGCATCGCGGTTTTCCGGCGCGGCGCTGCGCGCATCGACGCCCGCTTCGCGCAGGGCGAGCACGAACAATTCATTGAGCAGGTCGTCGCGTTCGTTGGGCAGTCCCGCGCACAGCACCACCGAACGCGCCGCCACGTCCAGCGAGCCTTGCCAGCGCCCCAGGTGCAGCTGGCGCAGCTGGCGCAGATGGGCGCCCACGTTGGGAGTCGGCCCGGCACTGCTGCGCGGGCGCTTGAGCGGGCTGCCGGCGGCCGGAATGATGGTGGCGGCCAGGGCGGCGATGCTCGAGCGGATATTGTTTTGCTGGGCAGTGGCGATCTTGCCGGCGTCGAACTCGTCCACCCCCAGCGCCAGGCCCGGCAGCAAAATATGGTCGCAGTAGGAGGCAAAGCTGAAATTGCGCAGGTACGCGAGGGCGTCGCGGATGATCAGCGCCGATTCGCCCAGCAGGATGCGGTGGTAGAAGCGCTGGGCGGCGTCGACCATGGGGGCGTCCGAGAGCAGGATCGAGATCGGTTCGAGCGCCGCCACGTGGCGCCCCGTGACCACCAGGCACAGCGTCAGCGGGGTAGAAATGAGCAAGCCCACCGGCCCCCACAGCGCGCCCCAGAACAGGGCCGAGACGATCACCGCCAGCGGCGAGAGCCCGGAACTGTGGCCATAGATTTTTGGTTCAACGACATTGGCCACCGCCAGTTCCAGCGCCGTATACAGCACGGCGCAATAGATGGCCAGGCTCCAGCCTTCGTCAATGGCAGCGACGAACAGGGTGATCACGGCGCCGGCCACCAGCGCGCCCAGGTAGGGCACGAAGCGCAGCAGGCCGCTCAGGGCCCCGAACAGGGCGGCGTGCGGCACGCCGGCGATCCACAACCCGGCCCCGATCACGGTGCCGAACGCCAGATTGACGACGAATTGCGAAAAGAAGAAGCGCGACACGCCGTCGGTGGCGTCGCCCAGCGCGCGCATGGTGCGCCCCACTTCGGCATTGCCGGTCAGGCGCACGATGCGGTCGCGCAGCGACTCGTGCTCGAGCAGGATGAAAATCATCAGCACCAGCACCAGCCCCGCTTCGCCGATCGGCCCCGACACCACCGACAGCAGGCGCGTCAGGGTATCGGTGGCGCTGGCCTGGGGCACATGGATCTCGACCGGCACCGGACGCACCTGGCCGGCCACCAGGCGCGTGCCGGCGCTGTTGATGACCAGGCTGCCGCGCGAGGCGCCCGGGACCACGGCCTTGAGGTCCGCTTCGATGCGGGCGAACGGCCGTTCCGTCAGTTCGCGCACCTTTTCCAGCTTGGACTGGATCGCCACGCTGTACTGGGGCAGATCGGCCGTGACGGCCACCAGCTGGGAGGCGAGCACCGCGCTGATGCCGATGATGCCCAGCGCGCCGGCGGCCACGCCGACCAGGGTTGCCGCCAGGTGCGGCAGGCCGGTGCGGCTGAGCATGCGGATCAGCGGCGCGATCACCAGGCTCAGGATCAGCGCCAACGCCAGCGGTTCGAGAAAATCGCGCCCGAAATGGAGCAGCGCGAGGATGCAGGTGGCCGAGACGATGGCGTTGGCGCCCAGGCGCGGAAACGGGGGAAAAGCTTGCATTGCGGTTGAACCTGTCTGCGAAAGGACGTGGACGCCGCGCGGCCTGAGCGCGGGGAAAATAGTTGCAAGTCTACATCAGCGCACCGCCTTGCCGGTAGCCGCGCCGGGCAGCGTGGCGCGTCCGACCACACCGGCTGCCCGGCACACCATCGAAGTATTGCAAATTCGGGGGAATGGCGCTACTGTCGTCATTGCGGACGAGCAATGTCGATCGCCCTTTTTATCGTTCCGCAGAGCCCGGAACGCTTCCGCAATTGAACCAGATGGCTAGCGCATGAAAAAAATCAAGGTCGAGCAACTGCGGGTTGGCATGTACGTGGAAGAGATTTGCATTCCCTGGCTGGAAAGTCCGTTCTGGACCCGCACCGTGATGGTCGACAGCGCCGACAAGCTGGCCAAGATTCTTGCCACCAGCGCGACCGAGGTGGTGATCGATCCGCGCCGCGGCAGCGACATTGCCGCCGAACCGGTGGCGCCGGTGGCAGTCGAAGAGGCGCCCGCCGCGCCGGCGCCGTTCCAGTTCCCGGCCGTCACCCCCACCTCCACCGCCGCCGAAATGCAGCATGCCGAACTGCTGCTGGCGCAATCGAAAGATGCGGTCAACTCCATGTTCCACGAAGCGCGCATGGGCAAGGCCATCGACGCCGAGCAGGTGCAGCAACTGGTCGACGACATTGCCGTGTCGGTCATGCGCAATCCCGATGCCATGGTGGGCCTGGCGCGCCTGAAGAACGCCGACGACTACACTTACATGCATTCGGTGGCCGTGTGCGCGCTGATGATCGCGCTGGCGCGCGAGCTCAAGCTGCCCGACGGCCAGGTGCGCGAGCTGGGCATGGCCGGCCTGATGCACGATGTGGGCAAGATGCTCGTGCCCCAGGATATCCTGCTGAAACCGGGCGGCCTGACGACCGAAGAGTTCGACGCCATCAAGCACCACCCGGTGGCGGGCCACCAGCTGCTGCAGGCGTCGGCGGTGAGCGAGGTCGTGCTCGACGTCTGCCTGCACCACCACGAGAAAGTCAACGGTACCGGCTACCCGGCCGGCCTGAAGGGCGACCAGATCACCCTGGCCGCCAAAATGGGCGCCATTTGCGACGTGTACGACGCCATTACCTCGGACCGTCCCTACAAGACAGGCTGGTGTCCGGCCGCTTCGCTGAGCAAGATGACCGAGTGGTGCGACGGCCACTTCGATCCGGTGGTGTTTGCCGCCTTTGTCAAATGCATGGGTATTTACCCGATCGGCACCGTGGTGCGCCTGCAGTCGGGCCGCCTGGCCGTGATCGTCGACCGCGGCGTGGGCAAGTCGCTGCTCACGCCCTCGGTACGGGTATTCTTTGACACGGCCAGCAAGAGCTTGATGAAGCCGGAATTGCTCGACCTGTCGGCCGCGGGCGTGAAAGAGCGCATCGTCGGACGCGAAGACGCCACCCGCTGGGGCATCACCGATACCAGCCAGTACTGGACCTGAGACCGCAGGCGGCCCGCACCGGCGCCCTGCCCCCCACGGAGCGCCCGATGCATCGTCGCAGCCATGCCGAAGGATAAGCCAACCACGCCCGCGCCGGCGGCGCGCAGCCGTCGTCGGCTGCTGGAATGGGCCGCGCTGCTGTGCGTGGCCGCGGCGCTGGCCTCCGCGCTGATCGCCAGCGCGCGCAGCGCCAGCGAACAGGCACTGCGCGCCGAAACGACCCATCTGGCCCAGCTGGCCGATCTGCTGGCCGGCCACCTCGACACCCAGTTCGACGCCGCCGCGCAAGCCATGCAGGCGGCCGGCGACGCACCGGCGGCGCCCCAGCTGGCCTTGCTGGCCCGGGCCATGCCCTTCCTCGACAGCCTGGTGCTGCTGGCCCCCGACGGGCGCCTGCTGGCGGCGGCCGGCGCGGCCCCGGCGCCGGCGGCGCTGCGCGGCTACCTGGATGCGGCCGCCGCCAGCACGCGCGCCAGCGGCCTGTCGCTGGTGGCCGCCGGACCCGGACCGGACGGCGCCGCCCTGGTGCTCACGCGCAGCGTGGCTGGCGACGACGGCCAGGCGCGCGCCGTGCTGGCGGCCAGACTGAACATGGCAACACTGCGCGCGGCACTCAATGCGGCGCGCTATGCGAGCGACGTGCAAGTGAGCCTGCGCCAGGATGGGCGCAACTGGATTGCCCTGCCGGACGCGGCGCCGGCGCCGCCCTTGCTGGCCCAGCGCCGCGTGCTGCGCGCCGCCGGCCCCCAGGGCGAGCGTCCGCTGGTGCTCGAACTGAGCCGTCCGGAGGCGGCAGTGAGCGCGCCGCTGCTGCGCACCGAGGGCGCCCTGATGGTGCTGTTTTCCCTGCTGCTCCTGCTGGCCTGCGCCGCCCTGCGGGCACGCCACCGCCCCCCCCCTGCGCAGGCCGACGCCAGCGCGCCAGCGGCAGCGCATGTGGCCGGCGCCCTGGCGCCGCTACTCGATCATCTGGACGAAGGCGTGTTCCTGTTCGATGCCCAGTGGCGCCTGCTGCATGCCAACCGTGCCGCGCGCACCTGGCACGGCCTGGTCGCCGATGGCGCGCAGTCGCCCTTCGATGCCGGTCTGGCACTGGCGCTGGCCGACGGCAGCGCGCTGGCGCCGGCCGACTGGCCCTGGCGCCCACCCGGCCCGGCCGCGCCCGTGCGCGATCTGCTGCTGCGCCTGACCTGCCTTGCCAGCGGCGCCTCCCGGCTGTGCCAGGTCAGCATCGCGCCGCTGCAGCACAGCGGCAGCGCGGTGCGCTGGGCCATGACGTGCCGCGACGTGACGGAGCAGCGCCGCGCCCGCGACGTGCTCGACAGCGAAGCGCGCTTTCGCACCCTGATCGAAGAAGCGCCTTTGCCGATCGCGATTTTGCGCCAGGGCCACTTCCTGTACACCAATCCGCGCTACCGGGCCCTGCACGGCTACACGGCCAGCGACGATCTGAGCGGCCTGCCATGGCGGGCCATGCTCTCGCCCGCCTCGAATGCCGCGCTGTGGGCCCAGGAAGCGCTGATCATGGCCGACTCGGCCATCGAACAGAAATTCGAGGCCATCGGCCTGGGCAAGGATGGCCATCCGGTACCGGTGTATAAGACCACGGCGCGGGTGCAGCTGAGCGATGGCGCCGCGACCATGGTGTTCGCCCAAGACATTTCTGCCCAAAAGAGCGCGGAAGCGGCGATGCTGCTGGCGCGCGACGCCGCCCAGGCGGCCAGCCGCAGCAAGGCCGACTTCCTGGCCAACATGAGCCATGAAATCCGCTCGCCGCTCAACGCCATGATCGGCCTGGCCTACCTGCTGGAACAGTCGCACCTGCCCGCGGACGCCCAGGGCATGGTGCGGCGCATGCGCGCCTCGGGCCGCTCCCTGCTGGGCATCATCAACGACGTGCTCGACATGAGCAAGATCGAGGCCGGCCACATGCCGATCGAGCACGCGCCGTTCGCGCTCGACGACGTGATCGCGCGCGTGGCCGACAGCATGGCCAGCGCGGTGGGCGACAAGCCGATCGAGCTGCTGATCGCGCCGATGCCGGCGCCGGGCCTGGTGTCCATGGGCGACGCCATGCGGCTCGAGCAGGTTCTGGTCAACCTGACCGGCAATGCCATCAAGTTCACCGCGGCCGGCACGGTGGCGCTCGATTGCGAGCTGACCGGCGCCCAGGCCGGACCCCGACTGATACTGCGCGTGCGCGACACCGGCATCGGCATTGCCGCGGAAGATCAGGACGCCATGTTTTCGGCATTTACCCAGGCCGACGGTTCGACCACGCGGCGCTTTGGCGGCACCGGGCTGGGCCTGACAATCTGCCGCCAGCTGGTCGGCCTGATGGGCGGCAGCATCGAGGTCGAGAGCGCGCCGGGCCAGGGCAGCACCTTCCAGGTCAGCCTGCCCTGGGAAGCGGGCCCGCCGGCGCCGGCGCCGGCAGCGGCGCCCTGCACCCTGTTCATCGCCGCGCCGGCCAGCGCCAGCGCCGACACTGCCGCCGCACTGGCACGCCAGCTGGGCTGGCAGGCCGTCGCAGGTGTGCCGAACACGGCCGCGCTGGCCCGAGGCGACGACCACGCCGTGCTGCTGCTGGACTGGGCGCTGGCCGACGCCGAGGCGCTGGCCACGATCGCGGCCCTGCGCGCGGCTGCGAACGCCAGCTGGCCGGTGGTGCTGATGGCCAGCATGGTGCAACTGGCCGGCCACGCCGATAGGCAGGCGATCGACGCCTTCCTGACCAAGCCCGTCACCGCCGTCACGCTGCGCCGCGCCGTCGACGAAGCCCGGGTGCGCCGTGCCAGCGCCGCCGGCCTGCCGGCCGCCGAGCAGGCCCAGGCCGAACAGCGCCTGCAGGGCCTGCACGTGCTGGTGGTCGACGACAGCGACATCAACCGCAACGTGGTGGCCATGATCCTGGGCGCATGCGGCGCGCAGACCAGTTTTGCAGCCGATGGCGGCGCGGCGCTGGCCTGGCTCGACGCCCATCCCGACCTGGCTGACCTGGTCCTGATGGACGTGCAAATGCCCGGCATGGACGGGCTGGAAGCGACGCGCCAGCTGCGCCGCCAGGCGCGCTTTGCCACGCTGCCCGTGATTGCCCTGAGCGCCGGGGCGTTCGTGTCGCAGCGCGAGGCGGCGCTGGAGGCAGGCATGGATCATTTCGTCAGCAAGCCGTTCGAGGCGGCGCCCCTGATCGCGTTGATCGAACGGGTCTGGCATGGCGAACGCGCGCCGGCGGCAGCGCCGTCAGCGCCAGCCTCGCTGCCCACCATCATGCCGGACCTGGATCTGGAACAGGGCCAGGCCATCTGGTCCGACCTGGTGCTGTACCGCGGCTATCTGGGCTGGTTCTGCACCGAGTATCGGGATGCGGCCGACGCCATCGGCGCCAGCCTGGCCCAGGGCGACCGCGACGGCGCGCGCCGCCTGGCGCACAAGGTTGCCGGAGTGGCCGGCAATCTGGCCCTGCGCGCGAGCATGGCGGCGGCGCTGCAGCTCGAACAGGTGCTGGCGGGCGATCAGGCGGGAGCGGACGATCAGGCGGCGCTGGCGCATTTCGGCGCCAGCCTGGAACAGGCACTGGCTGCCATTGCCCGCTTCGACAGCGCCCCTGCCGCCGCGCCGCACGGCGCCGGTATCATTTCTTGAGGACGGGCTCGGCGCCGAAGGCGGCCGAGAAGCGATTCAGCGATTCGGCCGACTCGAGGATCTCGAGCGCCACATCGTTGAGTTTGCGCTGGCGCGAGCGCGCATGCTCGCGCATGATGCGAAATGCGCTGTCGCGGTCGGTGCGATAGCGTTCCATCAGCACCCCCACCGCCATGCCCGTCTCGCGGCCCGCGTTCAGTGCCAGCGTGAGACGGCTTTCGCTGTTGCGCAAGCCGCGGATTTCATCGGCCCGGGCCATGGCCGCGCGCACCGAGGGCACGATATTGGCCACGTCGACCGGCTTGACCAGGTAGCCGACCGCCCCGCCATCGGTGGCCTGGGCCACGATGCCCGCATCGTGGGTGGCCGAGAGGAACATGAATGGAATGCCGTAGCCGGACTGCAGGCGCGCGGCCAGGACGATGCCATCCATGCCGGGCATCTGCACGTCCAGCAGCGCCAGGTCCGGCTCGCGCCCGCCGCCGGCCACCATGTCGAGCGCCATGGCGCCGCTGGTGGCGATGCGCACTTCGAAGCCGCCCATCTCGAGATGCTTGCTGAGCAGCCCGAGAATGAGGATATCGTCATCGACCAGCAGCACCATGCGGCGCGGGAAGCTGGGCACGGCGGCGTCGGCAGATTCTTTCATGGCGTTTTCCTCGCATCGAATTTGACGAGCATCTCGTGGATTTTCATCATGTTGTAGGGTTTGACGATGAAACCGTGGGCACCGGCGCTGATGGCAGAGAGCACGTTGGGCAATTCGCTGTGGGCGCTGACCACCACCCACATGCAATCGGGCAGCAGGGTGCGCGCCTTCTTGAGCACCTCGTGTCCGCTCAGGCCGGGCATCTCGAAGTCGAGCAGCACCAGCTCGAAGGCGGCGTTGGCGGCCGACAGCATGGAAAACGCTTGCACGCCATCGCTGGCGTAGGCGATGTCGCGATAGCCTTCCTGGCGCAGGATGGAGCCGAGCAGCTCGCGCATGGGCGCGTCGTCGTCGGCAATCAGGATACGGGGTGATGGCGTCATTCAATAGGGTCCGGACAAGGGTGAAGCGTGATCAGCGCAAGCAGTTCGGCCCGCACCAGATCGACGTCGCCGGCGCGCGCGCCTGCCTCGATCCGGCCCGCGGCCAGGCCTTCGAGCGGATGGCCGAAGGTGGCCGCAGAGCCCTTGATGGTATGGGCAATGATGGCCACTTCGTCCAGATCACCACTATTGCAACACTCTAGCATGCGCGCCAGCTGGCGCGGCAATCGATCGTCGAACATGGCCTGCAAACCGGCAAATTCGGGCAGATCGAGCAGCGTGCCGGCGCGCGGCGCCTTGCCGCCGAGCAGTTCGGCCAGCAGGGCCGCCAGGGCGGCGCGGTCGACCGGCTTGCCCACGCAATGGGAAAAGCCGCTCGCCAGGTAGCGCTGCACGTCTTCGGCCATCACATTGGCCGTGAGCGCGACCAGCGGTCCGCTGTAGCCGGTTGCGCGAATCAGACTGGTGGCCTGCATGCCGTCCATGACGGGCATTTGAATATCCATCAGGATCACGTCGAAGGCGTCGCCCAGGGCCAGTTCCAGGGCCTGGGCGCCATCTTCGGCCAGCACCACGTCCAGCCCGAGCGCGCCCAGCATGGCGGCCAGCAGCTTGCGGTTGTCGACCCCGTCCTCGGCCAGCAAGACCTTGCCGGCCAGCTGGGGCGCATCCGGCAGCACGGGCGCCAGCGCGGCCACCGGGACCGGCGCCGCGGTCAGCCAGCGTACGTCCAGCGGCAGCTTGGCGGCCACGCCGAAATCGAACACGCTGCCCTGGCCGGGCACGCTCGACACCGCCACCTCGCCGCCCATCATGCGCACCAGGCGGCGCACCAGGTGCAGGCCCAGGCCGGTGCCACCGTACTTGCGCGCGACCGTGCCGTCCGCCTGGGCGAACGGGGTAAACAGTTTGTCGATCTGGTCTTCGCTCATGCCGATGCCGGTGTCAAACACGCTGCAGCGCAGCGCCTGGCCGGCACTGTCGTACCAGATCGTCATGCGCACCGAGCCGTGTTCGGTGAACTTGACGGCATTGCTGCACAGGTTGAACAGCACCTGGCGCCAGCGGGTGGGGTCGCCCATGACCACCGCCGGGAAGGGATAGACCACGGCCGTGACAAATGAAATCCCCTTGGCCGACGCCTGCGCCGCCATCACCGTTTCGAGCCCCTGCGCCGCTTCGAGCGGCGAGAAGGCCACGTGTTCGAGGTACAGGCGCTTGGCTTCGATCTTGGAGATGTCGAGCATGTCGTTGATGATGGCCAGGAGGTGCTGGCCGTTTCTGACGATGACCTCGGACGCTTCCTGGCGCGCCGCGCGGTCGCCCGCCTCGCTCAGCGTTTCGGCAAAACCGATGATGGCGGTCAGGGGCGTGCGGATTTCATGGCTCATCATGGCCAAAAATTCGCTCTTGGCATGGCTGGCCGCCTCGGCATCGGTTTTCAAGCCTTCGGTGACCAAGAGGTCGGCGTCGCGCTGCAGCATGGCGCGGTACAGCACGCGAAAACCGATGCCCAGCGCCGCCATCGAGCACAGGGCGACGATGCCCAGCAAGGTGGAAAACTGACGCCACTGGGCCAGGAACAGCTTGTCGGTGACGGTGATGTTGACGATCACGGGATACTTGTCGAGCAGGCGCGGCGCACCCATGCGCTGCACCAGCGCGCCATGCTCGGCAAAGCGCGGGCCCTCGGTCAGCAGCACGCCGCTGGTCTGGTGCATGCGCTCGATCAGCTCATAGGAGGTGCCGCTCAGGTTGGCCTTGCCCATCTGGCTGTCCACGTGGGGCCAGCGCGCCAGCAGCGTGAAATCGCGCCGGTACAGGGAAATGCTGGTGCCCTCGCCCAGGCTGATCTTCTGGTAGAAGTCGCTCAGGTAGGTGCTCGACATGCCCACCAGGACCATGCCCAGGAATTCGCCATGGGCGCCATTGATGCGCCGGCTCAGGTAGAACGTCCACTGGCCATTGCCCTTGTTGCGCACCGGCGCGCTGATGAACACGCCCAGACGGGGATTGTCGCGCCGCTCGCGAAAGTAATCGCGGTCGCTCAGGTTGATGGCCGGGGCAGGAAAGCTGCGCGTAAAATTGATCACGTCGCCATTGGCGGCGACGATGGTGGCGACATCGATGTGGGGCAAGGCGGCGATCTTGTCGCGCATGCTCTGGAACAGCGCCTGTTCGCCCATCACGGCGCGCAGCGACGCGTCGCTGTCGACACGGCGCTGTCCTGCCATGTCGACGATATTGTCGAGGATGAGATAGGCCGAACTGAGTTCCTGCGACGTCTGTTCGGCCAGCACCAGCGACAGGTTGCCCAGCAGGCGGCGCCAGGACGAGATTTCCTGGTTGCGCGCGCTCCACAGGGACATGCCGATCGCGCTCAGCACGGTGAGCGCGAGCAGCCAGCCCAGCAGTACGGCCAGCGTGCGCGAACGCAGCCGTCGGCCGCCGATCGCCACCCCGGCGCGCTTGCCCTGCCCCGGCACGTCAGGCCGCCAGCAGCGCGGGAGCGGCGGGCGCTTCGAGCCCGATCATGGCGTCGATGTCGACCAGGATCAGCATGCGCTCGTCGAGCGTGCCCACCCCCGTCACAAACGACGCACCGGTCGCGCCCAGGGCCGGGGCCGGTTTGATGTTGTCCCTGGGCAGCGCGACCACGTCGGCCACGCTGTCGACCACCATGCCGGCCTGGCCGCCGGCCAGGTCGACAATCACCACCACCGTGAGCGCGCCGTGGTCGGGGGCCGCCAGGCCGAGCTTGATGCGCATGTCGACGATCGGAATGATGGTGCCGCGCAAGTTGATCACCCCCGTCAGGAAGGCCGGTGCATTGGCCATGCCGGTCACCGCGTCGTGCCCGCGCAGCTCGCGCACGCGACCGATCGGCACGCCATAGTGTTCGCTGCCGATGGCAAATACCAGCACTTCGAGCGGCGCCGCTTCGGCGCTGTGGGACGGCGCGGCTGCGCTGTTGAGGTTGTTCATGCTGCTCCTTGGCTCCGCGTGGGCGGGAAAAGTGGGACGGGCCGGGCGCGCGGCTGCTGGCCGGCTGCGCAGGGCGACGGAACGACAGCGGCGGAATTGGGCCGATAGGAAAAGCGGGGCGTGCACCAGGCGGGCGCAGCGGTAGTGTCATGGCGGTGCAGGCAACGGGAGGTGGGCTCCCTGCAGGCGCGCAGGCGCGGGCCAGGACAGACGATATCCGAATTCTAGCGTGGAAATTGCCGGGAAGCAATCACTATCCCGGCCGGGGAGGCGCGGCGATGCGCTAATGCGACATCCACAGCGGCACCTGCGCGGCGCGCAGGACGCTGCGGGTGGCGCCGCCCAGCATGGCTTCGCGCAGGCGGGTGTGGCCAAAGGCCCCCATGACGATCAGGTCGCACTGTTTGGCAGCGGCGAACGCGGCCAGGGCCTGGCCCGCGTCGTCGGTGGCGGCGCGCGCGCTGACCGTGACCTGGACGCCATGGCGCGCCAGGTACAGGGCCAGATCGGCGCCCGGTTCGTCGCCGTCGTCGGTGTCGCCAAACAGCACCAGTTCGACCTGGCTGGCTTGCCTGAGCAGGGGCAGCGCGCTGGCGATCGCGCGCGCGGCCGCGTCGCTGCCGTTCCAGCCCAGCGCCACCCGGGCCCCGGGCGCCGCGGACGCGACGGGCGCGCCGGCGGCCGGCACCACCAGCACCGGGCGCACGCTGTGCAGCAGGACGTATTCGGTGAAATCGGCGCGCAGGCGCGGCGCGGGCGCGCCCGCATCGGGCTGGCTGACGATGACCAGATCGGCGTAGCGCGCCTGCAGGCACAGGCCCACCGCGCTTTCTTCGTCGATGCGGCGCGATTCGAACGAGGCCAGGCCGGCCTGGCGCGCGGCCTGGTCGAAGGTGGCCAGCGCGGCGTCGGCCTCGGCGCGCAATTCGTCGACGGGGAACACCACCGGCGGCATGCCCACCGCCAGCGCCGACACGGGAAACAGGAAGGCCGACAGGCCCGTCATGGCCGCGCCGATCAGGTGCGCCTCGTAGCGCTGGGCCAGCTGCAGCGCCACCGCGACGCGGCGCGCGCTGCCCGCCGTGCCGTCCACATGAACCACAATTGTCTTGAGCATGGTGCGCCCTCGCGTTGGAATGGGAGAACCCACTCTACCCCCGGGCCAACGGCGCTGCCCTTGATGTGCATCAAAAAACGCCCCACGCATGGGCGTTTGCGCCAGATCAGCAATTAGCAGTAGGAAATATGTTCTCCTGAGGACAGTTTTCCGATTCTTCCATTGCACAGGATCCCATCATGGCCAAGCCCGCTATCAAGCTCACGATTTTCCACAAGCTGCTGCTGACCCTGCTTGCGGTGGCCCTGGTGCCCCTGCTCGCCTTCTGGAGCATCGGCAGCGCCCAGGTGCGCAAGGATGTGGCCGCGCACATCAACCGCCACCTGATGATGACGGTGGCGGGCATTGCGGGCGGCATCAACAGCTGGGACGACGCCAACGTGCGCGTGCTGCGCGCGGCCACGCGGATGGACGACATCGTCAGCATGGAGCCGCAGCGCCACAGCGCCGTGCTGCATGCCCTGGGCGACACCTACGAATGGGCGTTCGTGGTCTACACGCTCGATCACAATGGCGACAACCTGGCGCGCAGCGACGGCAAGCCGCTCATCAACTTTGCCGACCGCAGCTACTTCAAGGGCGCCATGCGCGGCGAAGCGGTCAACCGCCAGGTATTGATCAGCAAGACCACGGGCAAGCCGGCCCTGACCCTGGCGCTGCCCATCCGCAACGGCATGGGCCAGCCGGCCGGCGCCATTGCCATGGCCATGAAACTGGACGATATCGCCAAGGTCATCAAGGACACCCGCATCGGCGACACCGGCTACGCGCTGCTGCTCGACGCCGACAACAAGGTCATCGCCAGCGGCATGCGCGACCTGCCCGGCGACGCTGTCCAGGACTTGAGCAACCATCCGGCCCTGCGCATCGAAGGGATCGGCGAGGCACCGGTGATTTACCGGCGCGACGATGGCAAGCGCCTGGTGGCCTACCTGCACAAGCTGCCCCAGGGCTGGACCCTGATCGTCGAGCAGGATTACCAGGAAGCCTACGCGCCCCTGCTGCGCCTGGAACTGGGGGCGCGCCTGCTGATGTTGATCACCGCCGCCCTGGTGATCGTGGTGGCGTCGGTCCTGGGCAGGGCGCTCACGCGGCCCATCAACCGGCTCATCGCCGTCACCGAACAGCTCAGCCGCGGCCAGTTCCAGGACGCGATTCCCGAAACGGGACGCGGCGACGAGATCGGCGCCCTGGCCCGCGCCATCGAGCGGCTCGGCACCAGCATCCGCATGGCCATGGACCGGCTGCGCAAGAAGGCCTGAACCCAAGGAGCCCCAGCATGACCCAACAAGACTTGATGCCCTTTCGCCGCATCGTCGACATGGTGCGCGAATTTTGCACCCAGCGCCGCACCGGCACCGTGTTCATCGTCAGCGACGACAACCGCATGGCGCAGGTGCACCTGGAGAGCGGCAATATCGTCGCCCTGCTGTGCCGCGGCCGCCACGGCCAGGAAGCGGTGGCCGGCATGCGCACCATGCAGGCGGCGCGTCTGCGCTTCGACGACAATTACCTGAGTGCGCGCGGCGCAGAACGCTTCGATACCGATGCCGTGCTCGCCCTGCTTGGCGCAGGATCGGCCAGCGCGCGCGCCGGCGAGCGATCGCCCGCCCCGGTTGCGACACCCGCGCCGGCGAGTGCAGCGGCCAGTGCGGCGGCGAGTGCGGCGGCGATTGCGCCGGCCCAGGCCGCGGCGCTGGAACGCCTGCTGGTCCAGTACATCGGGCCGATGGCCGAGATCATCTGCGCCGACCATGTGCCCCGGGCCGCCAACCTGCCCGCCCTCATTGCCGTGCTGGCCGACGAAGTGCCGGACAAGGCGCAGGCGGCGCGCTTCGCGCGCGAGGCCGGCAAGCTGCTCGGCCCCGCGTAACGCCGCGCGGCCTGCGCGCCCGGCACGGCGTGGCGGACCGCCCATGCCAGCCGGCAGTTGAGGTGGCGGCTGAGCTGGCAGGCAACTTTGGCAGCGGGCTTCGCGCGCACAGTTCGTTTGCATCAAGGTTGGCCGCACCTGCGCGCCTACACTTCGTTCTCCTTTTCTGGCGGACGACATTGCGATGGGTACGGCACAATTGCGGTTGCAGGACCGGCGCTGGCAGTTGCTGTGCCTGGCGCTGGCAATACTGACGCTGTACCGGGCGGCGGTCGCATCGCGCCTGCCCCTGTATCTCGACGAGGCGCAATACTGGACCTGGTCGCTGCACCCGGCCTGGGGCTACTATTCCAAGCCGCCCATGGTGGCCTGGCTGATCGCCCTTTCCACCGTGGCCAGCCAGGGCGAGCTGGCCATCCGCCTGGGCACGCTGCTGCTGCATCCGCTCAGCGCCCTGCTGATCGCGGCCACCGGCTGGCGCATCGGCGGCCGGGGCACAGGCTTGCTGGCGGGGCTGCTGTTCGCCAGCCTGCCCCTGGTCGGCTTCAATTCCCTGTTCATGACCACCGATGCGCCCCTGGTCCTGTGCTGGGCCGCGGCCGTGGCCAGCCTGTGGCGTGCGCTGCAGACCAATGCCTGGCGCCACTGGCTGCTGCTGGGCGCGGCGGCCGGTGCCGGCCTGCTGTCCAAGTACTCGATGGCGCTGCTGCTGCCGTCCATTGCCCTGGTGTTCGCGCTGCCGGCCTGGCGCGCCCAGTGGCGCAACCCGCGCCCCTGGCTTGCGGCGCTGCTGGCACTGCTCATTTTCCTGCCCAATCTGCTCTGGAACGCGCAAGCCGATTTTGTCAGCTTGCGCCACACGGCCGACATTTCCCAGCTCGACCGCGCACTGTTTCACCCGGCGCGGCTGGCGGAATTTGTCGGCGCCCAGTTTCTGTGCATGGGTCCGCTGGCGTTCGCCGCCCTGCTGGCCGCCCTGCTGTCCGCGTCCACCTGGCGCGACCCCGCGCTGGGCTTTCTGGCGGCCATGACGCTGCCGTTTCTGGCCCTGATCGGCCTGCAAGCCTTGCTGGCCCGGGCCAACGCGAACTGGGCGGCGCCCGCGTATGTGGGCGGCAGCCTGCTGGTGGCGGCGCGCTGGCGCATGGCGGCCCGGCCCCGGCTGCGGCTCGCGTGCGCGGCCATCTTGTCCAATCTCGTGTTTTTGTCAGTCTTCTACCACTACCAGGAACTTGCCCGTCTGGCTGGCATCGAACTGACACGACGCGGCGACCCGTACGCGCGCCTGCTGGGCTGGCCGCAGGCAGGCGCAGCGGTACGGCAAGCGCTGGCGCGCCATCCCGGCGCCCTGCTGGCCACGGTAACGCGGGAGGAATTCGCCTTGCTCAGCTATTACACGGGAGTGCCGCCAGACCGGGTGCGCATCTGGAATCCCCAGCAGCAACGCAGCAACCACTATCACCTGGTGGCGGATGCGGCGCGCAATCCGGGCGCCACCTATCTGTTTGCCACGCGCACGCCGCTGGGCCCCGCCACGGCCAGCGCTTTCGCACACTGGCGCGCGCTGGGCAGCGCCAGCGTGCCGCTGTACAGAT
>Ga0209023_10000544_pt1 | contig 56650 bp, 51 predicted proteins | sample LakOneMetagenome_FD_187468 | JGI IMG/M metagenome (GOLD analysis project Ga0209023, IMG submission 187468) | Freshwater and sediment microbial communities from Lake Erie, Canada (SPAdes) (version 2) | ecosystem: Environmental > Aquatic > Freshwater > Lentic | place: Lake Erie, Canada... | reverse complement strand
CACAGCTTCCGTCCGCGGGATCGACATCAACATCGTCGGCTGGATCCTGATGGGGGTCGGAGCCATCGGCCTGGTCTTCTCGCTCTTCGCCTACAACCGCCGGGGCCGCGTGATCGCCGAGGTTCCTCCGAGGGACCTGCCCCCGCGCTACTAGTCCGGACTTCCGGCCAAAGACCGCAGTTCCCTGGTCAGCGAACGACCCTGACCGGGGCCAGCTGGAGCGACCCTCCCCGTCCACCGGCGGTCTCGCCCTGTCCGTCGCAGCTGATCTTCTTGCCCCTGTCCGCGCCACGGATCCGGTAGGTGGCCCGCCGGGATGACTGGACCTGGAGTCCGTCGAGAATGAAACTGAAGGCCAGTTTCCTGGTCGGTCGCTGCCTCCAGCGGACCCGGCATCTGACGGTCTGACCGACCCGGGTCCTGCCGATGACTCTGGGCCTGCCGATCGTCTGGGGAGCCCAGACCGGGTTCTTCCGGAGAGCGAACTCGCGGCCCCGTATCGCGTTTGCGTAGATCTCGGGATCCCTTTGTTCACCGCAGGAGGGACCCCAGCTGACGACGCCGATGATCCTGTTGCCCTGGCCGCCGTCCGCCAGCAGTGGCCCGCCGCTGTCACCGAAGCAGGCCGAGACGAACGGGCCCGGATCTTCCGGATCATCCATCCGCGGATCACGAACGCAAAGCGACCAGTTGCGAAGCAGCGGCGTGGAGATCTCGTCAGCGCATCTGGCCGGTGCCTGGACCTGGACTGATCCGGACCGGAACACACCCTGGCCCGCTCCGTCGCTGCCCGTGGCTCCGCGACCGATCGTGGTGACGATGGTCCCCGGGGCAGTCAGCTGTTGGGCCGGCGTTGCGATTCGGGCCGGAGCGATACCCCTGACCGGTCGGTTCAGGGCGAGCAGCATCAGGTCACCGGCGGGCGGCGGGAATTCCCGCTGCATCTTCTGCAGCTCGCGGAAGTGCAGCGGCAGGATCGCCCTGAGGACGATGCGGCGCTGAATCCGGTCTGGACCGACCCGGACCTTGTCGCTTTCGTAGAGGGCCTCGAGGCAATGGGCCGCGGTCAGGACCCGCCGCGGCGCGATCAGGGCGCCACCGCAGCCGGTTCCCACCACGGTGAAATACGGGTAGTCGGAAATGTCTGCCGGAGTCCCGTCGACGACCGCCCCGGCCTGAACGGGAAGCCAGAGCCCGAAGGCGATGGCAGCGACAGTGAGAATCCGGATCATCCGCGATCAGCCGCGAGGTGGGGTTGGCGAATTGGCCGGAGTCAGGTAGGCGGCCATCGCCCCGAGGATGTCATCGGTGAAGTTCTTGCCGCCATCGACAACTGGCACCCCGAGACCGCGAGAGCCGACGAGGGAGATCGCGATCTTTCGTTTGGGGAACCAGGCGACGTTGCCCATGTACCCGTTGAAATACGGGTTCTGCCGCCGCCATCCGTTGGCCATGATGATCCCCTGGGCGAAGTAGAGCGAGTCGTTGCCCGGACTCAGTTCCGGTCCGTACCGCTTGACGATGTCCCGGCGGGACTCCGGGGAAAGTGTGCTGCCAGAAAGAGTCCCCTTTGCCAGCCTGGCCACGTTGTCGATCGAAGTGGTGGCGAGCATTCCGTTGCCGAGTCCCCAGGACGGTGACCAGTTCGTTGAATCCTCATAGACACCACGTTCGGGAGTGAAAGCGCTGAGTACGGGTTTGGGGATAGGCGCCAGGCGAGAAAAGTTCATTTTCACGCCGGTGGGACCGAGGACCCTTTTGTTCAGCTGGGATACGAGTGTCCCCGGAGCAACCCTTCGAACGATGCGGGCGAGGATCAGGTAGTTCGTATGGGCGTAGTGGAAGCAGGTTCCCGGGTCGCAGGCGGAGCCACGAGCGAGGGCAGTGGTCAGGAGTTCGGAGTCCGACCAGACCCGGAACGGGTCTGCGTAAAGCGCATCGATGAATTCGTCATTCCCCTGGATCCAGTCGAAGTAACCGGATGTGTTGTTCATGAGCATCCGGATCGTCACCTGGGAGGATGGCGGGCAGCCACTTTGAAATGGGCCGGTCCAGAGTGAGTTTTCCTTCGTCCCGCAGCTGGTAGACGACCGAAGTGAGCACCGGGATCGTCATCGAACCAACCCGAAAGTTCATATTGGGGGCTGCGGGGACATCGGTCTGCGAATCGCCGTAACCCCGCCTCAGGAGCGTCTTTCCAGCGACATCGACCCTCGCCACGACGGCACGAAGAAAGTTCGCCTGCTTGCTCTGCCTGACGATCAGGTCCAGCTTCTTGCTCACCGCAGCCGGCCCCTTGCAGCCGTTCACGGTCGAGATCAGCGGACTCCGGCAACCACCCGAAGCTTTGGCTGGCTCACCAGCGGTGGAGCTACCAACCAGCCCGAAAACGAGCGCGGTTGCCACGACGACGATCGACGCAAACGTTCTGGATACCACCTGACGACTCCCTGCTGAATGTTGCCACTGAAGCGAGAGCTTGATGCTATTGGTCGCAATCCCGGACCGGATTCAACGCGCCCGTCGGGAACCCAACTCTGACCTTCTCGCCCGCTCGGGCGCCCGCGGATCAGAAAGGCACTTTGTTGGAGTCTCGCGTCACTGTGAGTGTGGCGCGATCGCCGGAGCCCCGTTTGCCGTCGGCGCGCTTCATGGTCGCCTTTACCCGGGCGAATCCGTTCTTCTTGACCAGCTTGCGAATCGCCTTGGTGACCGGCACCCGGACCCGTTGCGGCTTGCCGGCCTTCACGGTCACTTTTTCCTTGCCCAGGAAAGCACCCTTCGCCGTTCGCATGACCACGGTGTAGTCGGCGCGAGACTGCCGGCCCTTTGAGTCCGGGAAGTGCTGGACGTAGGCGACGGCCTTTCCGCCCCGCAGCGGGGCAACCGACGAACCGAAGGTGCCAGACGTGGAGTTGCCCACATCGGTGACCGTGCAGGTGAGGCCGTCGACGCTCGACTGCAGGTAGTTGGGTCCCGTCTGGGCCAGCAGAGTGCAGGTCAGGTGGGCATCGCCGACCAAGGGGTCAACGGGAATCCAGACCCAGGCTCCGGTGAACCCCGGTCCCTGAATCGAGTTTTCAACCAGCGGATTGATCCCGGGCAGGCAGTCGGAGAACGGATCCTGGGTCAGCGTGATCGAGCCCGTATTCCCCGGGTTGAATGTGAACCCCGTCTCGGTCGCACCAGGAAACGGTCCGGTCCGGCATTCGGCCGCCATCGTGTTTCCCTTGCCCCACAGGGAAAGTCCCTGCAGCAGAGCGCTGGAGGACTGGTTTTTCAAGACGAATGTGTCGCTGGCGTTAGCGCCCGATGCCGGCAGCAACAGAGCGGCTGCCAACACGATCGCAGCGACAATTCCACGAAACTCCCCAGTCCTGGTTCCCATAACGGCCGACCCTAACACACAGATGTAGTTTCGAAAAGCAGCTGACGGGCCGCTACCGGGCACAGAAATCTTGACAGCCGGTGCCCGAAACATGGGCAGCGGAGCGCGAGTAGTCAGCGCAATCTTCACCGTTCCCGGCGAAGGTTGGCAGATCCGGGTTTGGCCCGGTATCAATCACCGCCTCGGCCGGGCAAGGGATGCCGGAGGCGGGTCACTACTCCGTCCGCGCCGACGCTCTCAACCGACTCGGCTTCCGGGGCGGGATTGTTTCGCGACCATTTTCCGTATCGATTGGCCAGGGGAGCGGCGGTAATTCCGTGGGCGAAAACCGAAAGTCCGACCGTCAGGTAGATCACCGGGAGCAGAACCTGCTCGTGGGGAAGAGACGACTCCTCGAGAACGATGACCGCGAAAACGATCGAGGCCAGCCCCCTGGGACCGAACCATCCGAGGAATGACACTGTCTGCTTCCTCGCGCCGGACCCGAGCATCGCCACCGCCACCGGAATCATCCTGACCAGAGTTAGACTGAGCAGCGCGTAAAGGGCTGCCTCCCAGGTGATCTCTCCCAGCGCGGGACCGAGCAGGATCGCCCCGAAAACGATGAAGGTGACGCCGTTCAGGACGTCTCCGATTTCGTCTGTGAAACGGTTGAGATCTTCCGGATCACGTCCCAGCAACGCCCGGAACGCGATCCCTCCTACGAATGCCGCGATGAATCCGGATCCACCCAGCGCCGAGGCGATGCCGTAAGCAAGGGCTGCGCCAGCGGCCGGCACCACCTGCTTCCACGGTCCGGAGATCAGATCCCGCCGTCCGGCTTCCCTGATGACCATCCCGATGAGGAACCCGGCAATGATTCCGCCCAGGATGCCGTAGCCGATCTCCTGAGCGAGCAAGGTTCCGGCGTCCCGCCCTCCTGCAATGTGTGACTCCACGTCTGCGGCAGCCACGGCCGCAAAGAGGAGGGGCACGCAGATCCCGTCGTTGAGCCCGCTTTCGACGTTCAGTCCCTGCCGAATTCGGCCGGGAACCTTCGGCTCCGTCACCACCGCCTGTCCCAGGGCGGCGTCGGTGGGGGCGAGAATGATCCCGAGTATCGCGGCCTCCCAGAAGGTGATCTGACCGAAGAGCAGTAGCGCGACGGCCGCCCCGATGACGATGGTCAGGGGAAGCCCGAGCCCGAGCAGGCGGGCCGGAACGCTGGCTTCCCGGCGGAGTTCACCCAGGTTGATCCTGGATGCATCCGAGAAAAGAACGAGAGCCAGGGTCGCTTCAGCCAGGGTCCGGACGGTGGAGCTGGAACTCTCGACATCGATTCCGTCCAGGAAACGTGGTCCGACGAGAACGCCGATCGCAACGAAGACCATCGCCGCGGTGACGGGGGTGCCCGAGAGCCGCCTGGAAACTGCCGCCACCGCGATCAGCGCCAGAGCGATTACCGCAAGCGCCCACTCCATCGATTCCCTTTCCACACTGTCGTGATCAACGAGCCCTCGGCCGGGCAGCGATCATTGTTCACGAGGAGGGTAATCAGCAAACGGAGAACGCGCCCGACTTGGACTGACGCTACTTTCGAATTGACTGGCGGTTAGAAACCGGAGGTGGACAGAGCGTCGCCAAGTCATTAGTGATAGGAAGCGACGTGGCAGGTCTCTGTTGACCGAAGTTGAATGGAAGGATTCCGATGCCTGAGACGCCAGAAGCCCCAAGCCAGCCTCTCCCCCCAGCTGGTTGGTACGAATACGACGGCGGCCGGAAGAGATGGTGGGACGGAAAAGCCTGGGGAGCTTTCGAGGATCAGCCCCCAACCGCACCGGTTGACGCACCGCCACCGGAAGATGTTTCGCAGGGCTGGAAGCGGGACCCGCTGAATGCCCAAAAGCTGAGGTGGTGGGACGGCAACACTTGGACGCAGCGGACCGGTGCCAGCAAGACCGTTCTCGTTCCGCCAGGTACAGATACCTCGGCTTTGACGTTGAAGACCCCGGAGGAACGTAAAGCGGCGCTCGCACAAAGGCTCCAGTACCTCGTCAACGTGGACAGAGCAAGGGTCGAATCGCAGACCGACTACCAAGCGGTGGTTGTCAAGGGAAAGAAGACCAATCACATCCTCCACCTGATCCTGACGATCGTCACGTTCGGGCTCTGGGCGATCGTGTGGCTGCTCGTCTACGCCTTCGGTGGGGAGCACCGCTGGATGGTGAGCGTCAACGAGTACGGGCAGGTGTTGGGATAGGTGGCAATGAAATCCGCCGAAGCGCGGGCGCAGCTCGCCGAAGTCGGCGCCGGCCTAGTCGACCTCACGGACTTTCGTCAGTTTTCGGAGAACCGGGTGCGGGCGAAAGGGTTCGACTTCGACCAGTTGGCTGACTGGGCTATCGCGCAAGGTGGCCATGTTCAGATGGATGAAGTCAACCCACCGCGACTTCCTGGCAAGATGGTCGATCGACCGGGGCAGGAATACCGGTGCCTCTACGTGCCGGAGAGCGCGTTCCAGGACGAATCCTGATGGAACCAGCCGTGATCGGGGTGGTAGGCACTCTTGCGGGAACGGTCGTGGGCGGCCTCGGCGCCTACGTGAACAACGTTCGGACCGGGAAGGACGCAGCTGCCCGCCAGTCGGAGCTCCTGATGGCTGAGAGGGAAAGGCTCGAACTAGAGCTCCAACACGAGCGCCAGCTTTCTGAGCTTGCCGACCTACGCCAGGTCCTCGACGATTGCATTGCCAGCCCGACCCGGATCGTGGACGCGTACATCCGGGCGATCACGTTCATGGGGTTGGAAGAGCACCAGCTCAATGACGCCATGCGTAACGAAAAGGTAGAAGCGACCAATGCGTTTGTTCACCAGGTTTTCGATTGGCGCAGAGATTGCGCCCGAGCGTCACTTTCGCTGGAACCCGGGCGGACCTTGGCTCGTCAGTCAATGGTGAATTTCGAGATGCTCCTTCAGGAGCTCCGCGAGAGAACCACTATGGACGTGTTCGACGAGGCGTTCACCCATGATGAAAGTCTCCGCATACTTGACAGGATGCGAGAGCTTTTACACCAGATGGAATTGACGGCCTACTACACCGTTCACCCTGAGATCGAACCACCGCCGATGGACGCGCTGGATTAGTCCTTAACGATCTGCGATCAACGCTTCGCCGGTCCCTATCGGTACTTCTAGCCGCGCAGCATGACTACAGAGGATTTCAAGAAATTCGAACAAACCTGATCAGACCTAAAGCCTGAATTACCTAGAAGTCGCGGTCCACTCTCACTAGCGCAATCTGGACCCGGTCCTCGATACCGCAACTCTGGACCTGCTCTTCGGCAAATGACCGTAGACCATGTTCCGACATTGATGGTAGTCGGAGGGCCTGTCCATGCAAGCCCGGATCTGCTTTCTCCCGATTCGCCTACAGTACCGTTTGGTTTCAGTCCGCTGGCAATCTCTGTACCATGCGCCTGCCGGTGGCGGAGGAGCGTCGTACCACATTTCTACAGGTCCGCCCTTCTCCATTTGGCTAGTGCGAACTTGAGTATGCGGCCCATACTTGAATGTGATTCGGCATTGCCATTTCAGCTGAGGGCGGTTCTCGTCAGAGTAGGACGAACATCTGACCTTCTGGACCGGCAGACCAGCCTCGTTCTTCAGCTGGGTCAAAAAACGCTCAAGCTTCGCTCGCTTTCCTATGCCTTGGCTACCTTCAACCTGATTCGTCAAGACGATAGCCAGAACCAAGCCTAGGAGCAAGACTGGTACCAAGTCGCTGACTCTACCGGCGCGTTCCATAAATTATGCTTCTACACATCTTCAGATCTCTAGGTGAGTCCGCGCAATAGTCGACTTGCTTTTCACCGATATCGCGACACGCAGCTGCGACGGTTTCCCTCAAGCATTCATTGAACCATTCCCCGTCAGGCCCTTCTTTTATGCAGGACATGACGGTGTACTCCCCATTGTGAATACTTCCCACCTGGCATCGAGTGTTTGGCCCATATTCATACTCAGTCAGACATTCAGCGGTCAATCCTGGTGTCGTCGGTTCGTTAAGCGGAATACACCTGGTGCTGCGCACAGGGTTACCTCGGGCTGCTATTTGCTTACTGAGTGTCTGCTGGGCTTCTTTCTCCACGGGCCGGAACTCCCGGATCGCCTTCGTTCCAGGCAGCGTCATGGGTTGGACAGAAGTTGAGGATTCGTCATCGTTTGAGCAAGCCGCCAATAAGATACCCAACATGACCAAAATGGCGGCGGCAGTTGCCGTTCTCGTGAGCGACTGCACAGAGAGCTAGCAGTTCTGGGTTGTTCTGATCAACATACCACTCGCCTTCTCATTGAAGAGACCCAGATCGCTAATCCCAGAAGACAGTCCAAAGACGCATCTACTAGCACCCCAAACATTGGCTCTGTCGCCGGTACCGTCCTGGCTCGCCTTGTCGTATAGCTTTATCGCGGACCTCGAGTTATCCGTTCGATTCCTCACGGAGCTCGTCTTGTTGTCGAAGCTGTAATAAGCCAGGTTGGTGGGCCAACCCTTGCGCCTGAACTGAAGCATCCTTCCGTAATATTGGGTTGCCCGGAAAAAGCAAGCATAGAATCGGTCGCAAATGTTTCGCCCATTCTCCTGTGAGCGGTGGTAGAGCGTCGAGGATGAGTAGAAAGACACCACCGAAGGCGAAGTCTGCGCGGTGGTCGTCAACTTGAAGGTATTCGTACCCGTCTTCGTCAGCGATACGACCTGTCCCGGGGCTCCCTCAACGATAGGAGGTGAGATAACTGTCTTAACAAATCGTTCTGTTTCGTGTTGGGCCAGCTTGATGCTGTAATTCGAGACCGCTAGCTGCGCTTCAGGGTCAGACGATGTAGCCAAGGTCGCGGAAACCGGTGTGGGACTTGGAACGTCTGGATTATCTTCAACCGTATCGACGATGGCGAGGCCGCCATTGCTGAGCTCAACGAGCTCCTCGTCTACACCGAGTTCGGTTTTCCACCCAAATTGGGTCTGCGAGCTTGATCCACGAAGTACCTCTGCCACTTGGACACCGCTAGCCGAGGGACGAACTACCGTGTCGACCTGCGGAGCTGTATTCGCGTAGACGACTGAGTCCCCATTCACGATCGCCGCTGCGGTTGCTGCGGACGTGGTGGTCGTGGGCATGAAGCAATGTGCGCCTCCATTGACAAACCCGCCAGTATCAGCGACGGCTATCTTACCGCCGGCATCCGTACCATCAATCTCAATCTTGGTTCCTACGGGAGATGTGGGTGGAGGTACTAGCGAGGGCTGAAGAGTCACTTCAGACTCGTCATCGTAGAAAGTACCCGAACCTTCGATCAGCTCAGGAAACTCGGTCTCAATCTCGTCGACGGCGTCGTTTACAGTAACCACGCTGACTGGGGACGGGGTTGAGACGGTTGTCGTGGGGCAAGTTGGGTCGACTGGAGTGGGCGCCGGCGCATTAATGGTGAAGGAGCGCATCGCTTCATTGCCCGCCTTGTCTACGGCGACAAACTCGACAGTACGACCTCCCGTTCCCCATACCGACTTGGCGTACGTGTAGGTGTCACTGGTCGATGATGGACAGACGCCAGACGGACATGAAACCGGAATCTGAACAGGCGTCTCATCGTCTACGCGCACCTCAAATAGCTTGATTCCAGTGTTTCCAGTACCCGAATCAGAGCCGGAAAGCAGCGCATTTGCTGTGCTCGTCGTGAGGGGTAGAGCGTTCGAATCTGGGAGAGGACCTGTGACGCTCAGCAAGGGAGCCGTGGGGTCTAAGGTGAAAGATCCACTCACTGAGGTGCTGTTGCCCGCCTTGTCAGCGGCAATGACTTGCCAGGTGTGTGACCCAGCCGCGACGTCGGCGAGATCCATCTGCACCGAACTCGGAGTGCTGCATGTCGAGACGCCGCATACCTCTTGCTGGACGTCTCTCAACGTGCCGTCGACCTTCAACTGAATTTGGCCAAATCCAGAGTTGGAGTCAGTGACCGAGACTGGCACTTCCGTGTAGGCCCCCAACAGCGGCGTACCTGAGTTAAGTGGCGCACCAACAGTAAGTGTTGGTGCGACTTTATCGACTTTGACATCAAAGGTTTCTACGTCTTCCTTTCCGAGGATGTCGTAGCCCTTGACGTAGACAGTAGTCGTACCGGTAGAGAACGAGTTTGTGTTGAAGTTGAGGGTCTTTAGGCCGGAGTCATCGAGGCAAACGCTCGGGTAGGTACCGGTACACGGATAAATCCACTGATTCGTTGCACTTGCTCCGATATGGGTGTTGATCCAGCCGACACCCAGCCCTGTGTCTTTGAGCTGAGCCTTTGCAGTGAATGCAGTGTTGGCCGGCATCCAGTTGGTGGGCTTCTCGGAGAGAGTCAAATCCGGTGGGTACTGATCATCAAGGTTAGCGGTGTACGCCGCCAACCGCATGTAGCGCCAGTTCGTGGCCCCTGCAGGCATGGGGTTGATCGAGGTGTTAGTCATAGTTCCGACGTGAAGATCCTTGGAGCTCGTTCCGCCGGTCAAGTTGCTGGAACCCGAGGTGGTGGGGCCTGTTTCGTTGTAGCCCTGGCCGTTGTAGACGTTGACGAACCCCCAGCCGCTGCTACTGCCTCCTCGACGCCAACGCCAGTTACTGAAGTTAGTGGACGCGATATAGCTGTCAGCGCCGCCGGGTACTTCCCAGCGCCAATACGCCTTGGAGCCTGCGGGATAATTGCTGTTGGGCACGCCGGATGCATATAGGCCGGCACCCGTTCCAGACGATCCGCAAACGTCGAAGCTGGCAATAGAGGGCGGGCAAACAAAGCTGTAATTATAGTTGGTGGTACCAGACTGGTAGAAGGACCATCCCTCGAAGCCCGGACTGGACCCGTTGGTGTTCCAGTCCCGAATGTGCTGCCTCGGATCCACCATGATCGGATACGCGAAGTCCCCATCCCGGTGGAGAACGTCGATAGTCAGCGCGTTGCCCTCGGCGGTCAGACCTAGAGGCACGTCGGATCCTTGCGCATCGACCGCGAACGGTGGATCGATATCGACTAGCACCTCACCCGCGGAATCGGTGACTTCGGCTCCACCGCCCGTCGTCTCAGCGAGGGAAGCACCCTCCGGAAGGTCGTAAGTCAGCCGTACCTTTTCCGGGCTCTCGGCTGAACGAAGATACGTAAAGGTCTCCACGCCCGAAAGCGTGTACGTCGTCGCCGAATCAGTGTCAGTCGCCGTGTTCGGATAGATCACCATTTCGCGACCCGAACTCGAACCGACATCAACAAGCCGACCAAGCGTGTTGGCAGCACCATCAACACTGAACGAAACGCCAACATCTGCAAGCTCTACCGAACCGCCCGCCCGCTCCGGAATCTGAACCTCCGCCAAGGGAACCTGCGGCTGGAATCCGTCTCCAGTTACCTCAAGTTCGCCACCGGCAATTGCGCCCTCTTCGTTTCTAAGGGGCGCGCTCGACACCACCAGCTGGGAAGCATCCGGGCCTGGAGGATCGATCCTCGCCACCCCATCCGATCCGTCAAGAAAGACCGGAGGAGACTCCGACTTGAGCAAGCTATCGGTCGGCAAAGTCACCAATGACTCCAACGGCTCGGCAAACACGCCAGTCGTCAAGTCGATGGCAGCTCTCGCACCGAGGTCTTCAAACGCGTCGATCGAATCCTCACGCTCCGCTGCCGCAGCAGGAGACGAAAGAGCTGCCAAACGCGCCGCTCTCTCCTCCCGGATTCTCTCACCGACCGCAAATGGATCCATCAAATCAAGCTGCCCGCCACCACCAAACGCATCGAAACTGAAACCAGCTTCCGAAACATCCGTAGGAGTCAAAACGTCCTCGGCTTCAGCTACTCCGCCTACGCCAACACAACCAACTACGAACGCGAAGAGCAGCAAAAGACGCTTCAAGAAATCCCCCTAAATGAAGGTCCGTGCCTTCGGACCGTGGACAAGACGAGAAGCGAAGGTACTGGAGCTGGGATCGGAACGCAATACCTAAAAATGGGTGGTTTTTGGCAAGCTTCGTGAATGAGATTGCGAACAATCCCGAGCTAGAAGGCGGCGTATCCCCAATCCCAATGGATGCGATCCTTCGGGTCCGCAATCACCCTATTTCTTCGGCCCTCGCCCCCGACAGTGATTTTGTCGAATTTACCGTTCCGGGCCTTGAATACATCGACTCCATCGCGACCAAGAAATGTTATGCCGCGCTCGTTGGAACCGATAAGAATGTCATTCTCGCGAGTTCCCTCTAGACCCTCCCAGTCGTCGGCGAAGCGGAAAGGCTTGGCGCAGGGACCCTTCAAATACCGGGCTTCCCGAGATTCCATGGAAGCCCACACTCCTCTCTTCAGTCCGGCAAACACGATGCCGTCGCGTACCCCCGGCCCTCCCTTGACGTTTCCCCCAACACACATGACCGTCATATGAACGGTGTCCGAACCGGAACCGGCGTTCAACGTCGAATTCTTGGCCATCCAGATTTGATCATTCCCTTTCCCAAGAAATCCCCGTTCGACGTTGAAGGTGACCTCACGACTGTCCGTGCCACGCAAACTATCGATCCCGTCGCCCCCATCTACAATCACATTCATATGGTCGGGGATCGAATCGAGATCGATCGAATCTTCACCATCTCCGGTTGAAATCATCGCGATCGTGAGCAAGTCGGGATCGACTGGACATGAGTATTCGCGAGCAGTTTCAGTTTCCTGGCAACTCCCAGACAGCAGCACGTTGCTGGAGGTGACGACACGGAATGTCTCTGTTGCGTCGTCGTAGGAGAAGTCGACCGAGTCGTCTCCTTCGGAACCGAGGACTACTGGGACTGCGTCTTCTCCGACGTCGAGAACCAATTCATCGGGATGAGGGACTCGAAAGCTGCTGAGACTACAGTTCAGCCAGTCGGCAGTAGTTACCGATGCGACGCACATGTTGCGCCCCAAGCCTCCGTCGCCACGGTTCCCCTGACTCCCTTGGATTCGATCGTTTCCGAGACCGCCGTCAAGCTGAATTTTGCCTTCCCGGCCGTCGAGCTGATCGTCGAACGCAGAGCCAATCACGTGTTCGATCGACGAGATTGTTCGATCTTCGCCTTCGTCGCCACCCACTGCCGTCCCTCTTCCGCGCAGGTTCACGAACACTCCCGAATTTCCGGGACCCCATCCCGGCGGGATATGGCCCATGTACGAGAGGGTGTCTCGGCCAGGGCCACCGAGGATTTTGGACTTGCCAATCGCGGTCCGGATAAAGGTGTCATCACCAGCGTTTCCGTAAAGCTTCTTCACCCCAGACAGCGAGAGCATTGTGTCGGGTCCGGCGGATCCGAAATACCAATCGTCACCCTCAGCTCCATCCATGTAAACACCGTTCGAATTCTTCCCTCCGCCCTCCGCGTTCAATCGGTCATTGCCCCGATCACCGAAAATGCGATCTCGGCCATCGCCTCGGCTGTTCACGTAGAGGTAGTCAGTACCGTCCCCTCCGTAGACATCAGAACGAGCCGTCCCCGCTGAATGGAGATAGTCGAGTGCCCTGTTGCCTTTGATCACGTTCGGCCTCTCGTCCGTCCCACCGCCGAAGTCGTAAACCGTGTCGATGTCCTGATTACCTGAGTACGAGTCCGTGTCGCGAGCGTCCCTGCTGACCTTCCTCGGGCTGAGATAGGTAACCGTGTGACCACGGCCGGTCACCTTGACGACATCGTCGCCGAGCCCAGTCCAGATAGTCCGACGTTCGTTGTGCTTGATCTTCCCAATCAGCTTTACTAAATCGTCGCCAGGTCCAAGCTTCACCTTGCTACTTCCGCCCCCACCCAGGCGGAGCACTACTGGCGCCCGTTTAGAACAGATCAGATTCGTGCCCGCAGCATCGACTTTGGTTCGGTCGGGGCCAACTATTACGGCCGTCTGTGCTTGCCCTAGCCGAATAGACCCGCCCGAGTCATACGGGCGAGCAAATTCGCCGAAACACGAGGCCGCGTTCGCCCCGGAAGCGAAGGACATCGCCACGCCCCCGACTGCTAGGCACGCAATTGTTCTGGCTAAGACATTCACTTCTCGTTGAACCCTCACTGCGAACGAAAATACCGGTCGACTGGGCGAAAACAGCCGACGCTGGCTCACGCGATGGGTACGCTGACTAATGGGGCCCGAGCCTGGCTTCGACTGCAGCCAAGATCTCCCGTCCGGATGAGCCTTATTGGTAAACGAATAGTGGTTAGAGGATCTACCCCACCTCTAGCCAGGTTCCTAGATCAGCTTGACCTGAAAGATTGACTGGAATACCCTCGAACGAGTCTTAGCCAAACTGCGAACTGTGAGGGTTGTTTGTGTTTGAGTTGACGGACGATTGGTATGGAGACCTCGACGCCGACCGAGCGCGAGCACGGGTCAGCGATTCGCCATATCCCCTGTGGCCTGAAATGCCTCCCGGAGAGGAGATCGGCCTCGGCTGGACTTTGTTGGTGAGTGATCGCCAGGAACAGCTAAATGAGATCTCGGCTGGTATTCCGGGATTTCAGTGGTCGGCAGCCGGGATCCTCGATCCACAAGTCGATCGAAGCCTGGAATTGGAGCATCAAAGGTTCGGGGTAATCTTCTATGTAGAAGGCGTGAATGCGCGCTCAGAGCAGATTGCTGAACTCACCTTCGATGAAGTAACGCTGCCTGTCGTTCAACGGCCAGCCACATTCCTTGAGCAGCGGACCCCCGCTCCAGGAGTTAGCGGACAACTTGCATGCTGGGTTACGACCGATCAGGCCGACGAAGGATGGTTGACCGCGAAGCACGTTGCCCGGACGTCGCCCGGGTTGAGCCTCGTCCTGGCCGCGGGTCAATGCATCGACGCTGCCATTGTTAGCGACGGACAGCCGGGCGGAGGAACACCCACGAACGCAGTTCTCCCGACGGTTGGCATGTCGGTCGAGATCATCGGCTCCCACGTGTGGCAGGCCCACATCTTGGATGTATCCAGCACCCTCGGTTCCATGAGATCGAGCCAGTTTCCGCTTCGTTTCTCGTTCAACGTACCCGGAAGACCCGGAGATTCCGGGTCCATGATCCGAGCAAATCCATGCGACGAACCGACTGGGATCCTCACGGGAGCCATGCGATTGGACAACGGAGACGAAGTCGGAATAGGACTCGCGATACATCAACTGGAGATCCAAATGAGAATGGAGATTTTCGTATGAGCGAACTGACTCTCATCGTGCCCCAGGGAGAACCCGAAAATACGTTCGACGAGGCGTACACGGAACAGTCCAAGTTCACGAGCTTCTTAGGCTTCGGAACAAAGAAAGTCAAAACAGACGAGCTGGCTGACCAGATGAAGGTCCTGCGTTCTCAGGTTGATGAGATTCTCGAAGCTGCGCCGAAGGAGACCGACTCCGGATTTCGACTCGAAGAAGTTCAGGTCTCGCTCGCAGTAAATGCCCAAGGCACCATCGGTATCGCATCCGCCGGAGTCGAAGCTTCGATATCGCTCACCTTCAAGCGTCCGCGATAGGCGCCACTCGTCAGAGGGGGGAATCGGACCGAGTAACCGGCACCCCTTTTTCGGGCGTACTGTTCCTAACCGTGGCAATCAAGTCAGGATCGCTACTGTCGCTAAGTTCGTCCCCAAGGTCGGCATGCGGTGCCGGCCTTGACATCGTGGACTTAGAAGCCGAATCCATGGATGGGAGCCTTCCGCACCGCTCAGAATCACCTTCACCTTTGAAGTACGCCCGAGGCGAAAAGCTTCTCACCTAGATGATCGCGTTGACCGACGGAGGTTCTGGCGTTGAGGCTATCGCTAGTTCTTCGAACTCCTCGGGTAGCTCGAGGTTGTCTGTCACGTTATAGATGATCGCTTCGGAGATTCCTTCAGTTTCCATCTGCGTGGAGATTGACCCCTGAAGCTTTCTTTTGCCTTTGCCCACTTTGACCTTGGCTGTCTTTGGTTTAGTCACACCGAGACGGAGGAGTTCGCTCAGCGAGCGCCAGCAATAGATAACGACCAGAATGACAAGGATAACCAAGGGAACTCCCACCCAGAGCTTCACTGCCGTGCCATGTTCGTTGACCACGAAGATCATCGAAAGAAGTAGGCCGAGGGAACCTGCAGCAGCCAACCAGGCGCCGAAAAGCACGCCGCCAACAGACGGGACAGTCTTGACATTTCCCAGTTCGTCAGCGCACTTACTTTTTGTGGCCATAACAAAAGTGGAGCCGGCGGCCAGCAAAACGGCCGAAATCACTGCTGCGACCAAGACCAGCTGGATCTCGTCGTCGGACTCGCTTCCCAGGAAGGTAGGAGCGATATTCGCACCATAGACGGCAGCAGCAGCTGCCCCCAACGCAGTGACATTGGTTAGCCAGCTTCCTGATATCGACCAGTCATCCTTGATGTTGTATTCAAGCGGGGTTCTGAGGTCCCAGCTCGCCTTGGGTTTTCCACGAAATTTGGTCCAGCCTTTGTAGACGCCAGCCCCAGCAGCAAAAGCAATGACCAACGCCAGGATGTAGCCCAGCTTCAGCTTCCCCCAATCCACTTTGGTTTCGGACTCCGCTTTTTCTGGCTGCACCGAAATCGTGTCAAGCGCTTCGCTCGTTCCAGCCTCGCGGACGGTCACATCAAACCCGAAGGGTTCCTTGCATCCCGAATCCAACGTCACTGCCACGCTTTTGCTTTCGGATCGCCGGAGATCCGCCGAGGCCGGTTCGACGTCGCAAGTAGCTCCGGTCGTAGGTCGAAACTGAAGTGTCAGCGGCTGCTTGGTCAGATTGTTGAACTGCGCCGAGACCTTGTAGCTGTCGCCATCAGGTTCAGCTTTGGGTTGCGTACTACTGATCGTGACGGGTGCCTGATCCACCTGCGCGGTTGCCGACGTGGCACCCAAACCGCAAGCGAAGAACAGGGCGACAAACATCAAAACGATCCGACCGAGATACATATAGCTTCCTGACTATTTTTGCTCTGGTCGTCCATGCCCTGCACAGGACGAGATATGCACCATGCCTAACGCATCAGCCACGAAAAAGCAACCTCGCCGTGACCCATCGACACACCAATACGGGTGGCACAACTCGATTCCTGTTTCTACCATCTGCATGAGTTACAGACCATTCTGGACTTATAGTCGAACAGCTGGGTCTGTCGTGGTTCCCTGCACCCCGATTGTGTCGATTCGTTTCGGACACTTCTCAAGTATCGACGCGATGCTGGCAATTTTCCCTTGAAGCGGATTCAGCTATAGCGGCGACCCGTCAAAGACAATTCAGAACTGCTTTATGGTCCAGAAGAATCGCAGGCACAATCATCGAACCAAGGGGACTTTCTGATGGTCTTTCATGATCGAATGAGCGCCGACGGATTGGAAACGATTTCAGGGCAGTCATCAGCTCCGATATCGCGTGTCCGTGACGTTGTCGTGATCTCTCCCACAACCTCCTCAGGCGACGAAGCCCTAGACCTGCTGCTTGTTCCGGGGTTCGACCGCCAAACGATGCAGCAGACTCCGGCGCCCGAGGTCGAACTTGGCCATGACATAACCATCACGAGGCTCGAGCAAACCGAGGCCGACCGGGTTATGAACGCGTGTACCCCACGTGGTCACAACTTCTACCCCTATCGCCAGTTTGGGCAGGGATACACACTCTCATGTGAGATTGATCCCGATTCCCTTGGAAGCCATCACTACGCTTGGGATCCAGCCAACAAGCTACGTGACGTGCTCGCCATGACGCGGCTCATTGTCGATGCCGCATATTCAACCGAGTACGCGGCGAGGATCATCGATCACTCTGACGGACACCAGCAAATCGTCTGGGTGCCTGAAGCCGCCGGCAAATACGTTTACCGCGCCTCGAACGACCGGGACTGGCTTACTTACCAGGAAGCCCGAGAGTTGAAGGATCTGCTGGCAGCCCGCTGGGGCCTGGAGAGTCAGCTGGGACTGAGACTGAATAGGGCGATGTGGAATCTCGAGTTCGCGGCCACCCTTGCCTGGCTCGATGTCATCGTTCCCGTTTACGTGATCACAATGGAGTCGTTTGCCAGCGCGACCACCCGGGGCGTAAGAAGGCAGTTCGTCAAACGAGCGCCGCAGATCGCTCAGAGGGCTGGCTGCTCGGATCTAGACGAATCGATCTGCGAGTCGTTGTATGGAGCCAGATCACGATGGGCGCACGGAGAACACATTCGTCTGGTTCCGTCGGCTGGTTCGAGCTCAGAGGGTGAGGTGCCTTCGCCGCAACAAGATATTGCCCGTGAGTTTCGAACACTTCAGAACGCTACTCGTAGCGTTGTGAGGTGCGCGATTGAGAACCCAGACTTTCGAGAACTGGTTTCAACAGATGAGGCGGTTCAAGCAAACTGGCCAGTTCCTCCTCCATAGCCAGACCCGGTCTCAGGTCGCACAAACCAGCCACGCTGACCGACCTTATCCGTCCGGGGACTTTCACCTGCCGCTCGGTGCAAGCGTCCAATCGTGCCCAAACTGAATCACCGTGTATTCACCGGTACTTCTCAACCAGCCTGATCGATCTCTGCTACGCCTGACCTGGTACTCCGAACCGCCTGAACCCCATACTCTAGGTGGAAAACTCGCTTGGATATCCCTTCCCACTCGATGCTGAGCGCAGACCGTGTACGGATGGAAACATTCTCGTTCCACCACCCGCGAATCGACCACCTAAGATCGGTTCCTTTGCCAGGGACCTCCAACCCGGAAGTTTTCACTATTAGACGTGTGTGATTCGCTCAGCTGCTTTCAGAGAGCTGCCCCCGAGCTTCCCACGCCGCCCCGGGCGGGGAGAGCTCGTCATGAGTCCGGAGCCTCCGCAGTCTCTCGGACCAGTCCGGCCGAGGATACGACGCCCCCGGCGCCGCCGAGTCCCACGACCTCTCCGGATAGGCGCCCCATCCGCACTAAGTCGTCGCTGGTCGGTTCAATCGTATCGGTCAAAACTTTGGGCGACCGCTCCGGATGCCGAAAATTACCGGTACATCCACCCGGCGCCGGACCCAACCGATCGGCCCCTAGCAGCATCGCTTCGAGGAAGATTGTCTTTGCTTGGTCGGCTGCCGGGATGTTCTTAGCGAATTCATACTCGTCCCAAGCGTCGTCGGCACTCCGAATCGGCTGCGGGCTGTGGTCCGAAGGGATGAGCCTCCGCCACGCGAAAGATGCAGCGGACAAGCATCGCATGGCCACGTCACGTTCGCTGTAGCGGATCTCGACGTTCTCAACCTCGCGGTGGATCGCTTCAGCTCGTACGCTATCGGCGGCGGCGACCGCGGCAACGAATCCATCAAATACCTCCGACATTTCTTGCTCCCCCTAACGAGTAGTTTGGTTCATCTCTCGATACTTATGAATCCGATTCCACCACAAACCTAGTCGCTCAAGCGCTCCTTCTGGAATAGGGGTGCGCTCCTATATCCGTCGCGACGCCAGAAGTCCACTCGGCGCAAGCCATTGTCTAACTTGAGCGGAATCGCATAAGAACAAATCCGCCCTCGTCAGTGCCTCCAGACGCGACGAGACGTCCTCTTTTGTCATTGATTACATTGCTGGATTAACTTTAGGAGAGTGAGCGGCGGCCAGTCCGCTACGCGAAGTTGTCAATCGTCGAACGGGTTCGGCTCCAGTTGGGCTCATTCGCTCCCATGGCTTTCCTCGAGCCGAGTCCAGATGACCCCAATATTGCCGTTCGAAACCCCTCAAAGGCCACGATAGCTTCAAGGAAGTCCCAGATCTAAGGCCTTCTTGGGGCTGAGTTGACGCAAGGTCTAGTTGCTAGCTTCCAGGATCCGATCGATCTCTTCCTGCGTGTAGTCGCCAGGTGGGAGCTCTCCCGACTGAGCCATGTAGTTGATCTGGCAAGACTGGTCGTTGGGATGAGTCACGGCGACACGCTCGCAAAAATTGGCATAGACGTCAGGATCGATCCCGTCCAACGGCCGAGGAGAAACTCGTACATCAACGCCCTCGGGAAGGATGACTTCTCCGCCCCCTGCAGCTTCCGCCGCATTGTTAGCGATTCCCAGCATTTGTTCCGTAGTCAATCTCCGGCGTTCTTCCCTAGAAACCCCTGGAAAGTTAGCTCCAGAAACCTCTCTAAGTTGCTCGTTGGCCCTGCTGATCGCAGCCTCATCACGATCGCGTCCAATCAGATCTCCCAGATGATCAGCGAGAGCAGATCCTGCGGGTGAAAATGCGATCCCCGCGAGCAGAACCAATCCACTGAGCATTGCTGCCACACCCCTGGGGGCACGCAACCATGAGTCCTTTGAATCGCTGCTACGAAGCTCGATCTCTTGCCGAAGCAGGAGGCGATTCCGATCTTTCACTTTTGGGCTCACTTGCGGTTGACCCGCGCGAATTTCCCGTAGTGCGTCTAGTTCATCCATCCGGGGCCTCCTCGACAATCATCGTGTTTTGGATCAAACTTCCACGTTCGAGCGACTTGCGTAGCTTTCGTCGAGCCCGGGCGACTCGTGACTTCACGGTTCCCAACGGAATGTCCAAAGCCTGGGCAATTTCGGTGTAGCTGAGGTCTGCCCAGCAGAAAAGGAGGATCGCCTCACGATCCTCTTCGCTCAGACTCGCCAACCCTCGGGCCAACTGCGGTTTGACCGCTTCGGCATCAACTCTTTGGTCCACAGTCACCATCGGATCTACGGTGAGTGGGTCAATGCCCGTACGGGCGAAGGCACGAAGTTCTCTCTGCTCTTTCCGAGCCTTCTTACGCATCAGATTCGAGGCGATTCCAAACAACCAAGAGCGAATAGTTCCCTGCTTGGAGTCGAAACGATCGAACTCGCGCAGAGCAACCAGAAACGTTTCCGCGGTTAGATCAGCCGCATCGCTTTCGCCGACTCTCCGCCTGAGAAAAGCGAAAATAGGGTCGTGGTTCTCCTCAAAAGCAACCATCACTTGGTCACTTCTAGCCGTGGAGGGCAACCGGGTCTTTGGACGAAAGACTCTCACACCTCTTAGTTACCCGATAGCCGCATTTCGGTTCTCGATTCCCGGAGAAGTTCGAACTCGAACGGACCAACCCTATTCATCTGGGACAGAGCTAATCCGGCCAGACCACAGAAAAAGAAGGACCGGCTACCGTGGCGGCAGCCGGTCCTTCGTCCCGCAATTTCAAGGGTTGCAATCGTACCTGTGGGTCACAGTGCAGGTGCCATCGCCGACATCAAGACCCTCGTCAACTTGGCACACATCAGTCACGCCACCACCGCCGGAAAACGTGTCTGGCTGGCAGTCAAATGTGTAGATGTTGTCGTTGTTGGCTCCGCCGTAGACATCATCGACGCCAGCTTCCCCCTGGACGAGGTCGAAACCATCATTGCCCCTTATCGTGTCGTTGCCATTGCCGCCTGTCAAAAGGGCCGGACGTCCGTTGTACGCCAAGTAGTCCGGATGATCGTTGCCGTACAAACCGTAGATGTCGTCGTTTCCTACGTTGCCATCGATGAAATCGGCGTCATCGCCCCCGTTGAGATCGTCGGAACTATCCATGCCCCAGATGTTGTCGTGGCCGTCCATACCGTAGATCGTGTTGGCGTACGAGTTTCCGGTGATGTGGTCATCGCTGTTCGTGCCGTTGCAAGTTCCGCTACCTACGCACGTCTTCACGATGGCGTTTGCGACGATGACACCCCCGGTAAGGAGTCCCACTAGCGCAATAAAAAGTACGCCAAGGCCAATGGACGAACGCGCTTTTGCATTCTTAATCATGCTCATTTCTCCTCCTTGATTACTGCCTCGATGTCCTCTTGCGTGTAATAGCCAGGCCGTATTTCGCCTGCCTGCGCCATGTAGTTGAGCTCACACGAATGATCATCCGGATTTGTCTTTGCGACGCGAGCACAAAAGGATGCGTACTCCTCTGGATCAACCTCGTCCAGCCGATTTGGATCCGCGCGAAACACGACACCTGGCGGGTACGACTCAACGAGCCTTCCTCCAGCGGCCTTTGCTGCTCGCTCGGCGATATCCAGCATCGCCGCGGCGTTTTTCTCGTGACGCTCTTCGAACGACATGTCGGGATCGGGATCGGCCCCAACTTCACGTAGCTCGGCGAACGAAGCAGCCATCGCGCGATCATTTTGCTCCTGAGGAGATTCCTTCGCAGCAACAGACATACCGACTGGCATAGCCACCGCGAGAGCGGCAATAAATACTAAGGCGAACCTTCTGGGAGTAATTCCCATGCTTCCTCCTTCGTAGAGTGTGTTGAAGTGCCTATAGAGTTCTTCTTCTATGACCGACTGCTATCAAGCGTCAGTATTTGTGGATTTCGAGTATCCGGTATCTAGAAAGAATGAATTGTTAAATGGTTGTGTCTAGACCCTTGGGCACCCGATTTGGCTTTCCCGCCGACCACTGATCAAGGAATATTCAGTCTCGGCGAAGTAGGCCGTCGTTTCGCCCGATTCCTGAGTTACGAACGCGAAAGCCGTTGCCGATTACTTCTTGCCTGCGTCCTGCAGTTTCGCTTCCGGCTCGCCGACACCGGGAAGTTCAGGCTTCCTTGGATTCGAACCGCACTGGAAGCCGCGACCCTGCGGGAATCGCGCAACGCGATCTCCGACTATCTGGAAGAACGCAAGCTGACGACAGATTCCGGAAGCCCGGACGATGGCCCTGAAGGCTGCCTAGTCGGCTCTTTTGATCTCGGTCAAAGGCCAGTCCACCGCTTCGACGCCGAGAATGTCGGCTGGTGGAATGGAGATTCCCTCCCCGTTCCATCCGCCACCGAGATTACGGCCGAGTTCTAAGCCTGTCGTTTTGGAGAAGACGAAAACGAACGCCGCTTGAACATCGCACGTTCGGACCACGGGCGCACGGAACTTCACCACGTAAGGGTTCGAAGCTGCTAAGAACAGGGCCCCGAGATCAGTCTCTGCACCACGCTCCTCCCAAGCCAAGCAAATATCTTCGACGATCTCTGGAGTTGCCAAGTATTTGTGGTCAGTGTCCAAAGGACTGATCACCATCTCTCGAACCAGGTAGGCGTAGGGCCCGTGGTGCATCGAGTGGCTTGTCTTGTCCCGGTAGAGACGTCCCCAGTCCCCACCACCTTCGCCTTCCATCCAGTCACGGAATTCTTGCCACTCCCCATCCGTGGATCCAGAAAAACCTCGCAGCATCACCCAGATCTCCTCGACGATCTCCTCCAATGCCAGGATGCCGCGAACGTTCACAGATCCCGGATCGACTAGGCGGGTTCCGTGGAAGTGAGTGGCTTCGGTGAATCGAATGTCGTCAGCATCACGGCCCAAGAAAGAGCAGACACGAGCGACGATGTTGTCGAACGGGCTGTTCTGGAAATCTCTGTAGGAATAGTTGCGGAACCCCGCCACGAGCTCATCTTCAGGAAGATTCAGCGCGAGACTGAGGGACCGGAGCGTTGAAAACTCATCGTGGCAATCGAGCCGCAGGGTCACAAAGTCGGACGATCGCGGCAACTGTCGGGCTGCGTTGCTCTACGCCTCACAGGTGTCCAGTTGCGCCTCAGGTCCGACAGCCACATCACCTGATCGTCGCCCGAAGCGTTGACAAGACGGACTAGGGGAGCGTGTTGCAGTTCTGGATCATCCCCTGCCGTGGAAACGATCGTCCAGACCTCCCCACCGGAATCGCTCCAACAGGCTCCGTTCGCTAACTGGCCCTTGAAAATGCGGACCGAGTGTTCAGAGTCGAAACAAACGAAGTCCGTGACCGCGACAGGTTCCCCGATAGCGATCTCGCCACACTTTTGGTGGACAACGAATCGGATTTGATCGTCCAAATGGGCACCCGGAAGCTGCGACTCACAGTACCTGCGACTGAAGACGCCCGCGAAATCATCCGCGGATTTCAGCGCGACAACTTCAAAGCGAACCCTCTCGTCCAAATCGTTGTGCATCGGATCTTTCGTGGTGAACGCTGACACGATGAACATCTTGCCAAGCAGCGCGGCGGATACCGAAGAAACCTCTCTCTAGAGCCGAATCGCTCTTCAGGCCGGTATTAGTCAGAAATCCCATCGCCCACGATCTATCCCTTTGGCAAGGGCATCACATCTTGTTCTGTACTGCTCGAAAACTGATGTGAGCTGCTCCATCTCGCTGGTGTTGACCCGAGCTCGCAAGGCGTCCATCACCTCTAGATCGGCTTCCAGCTCAAGACTTCGCGACTGGATCAGCAGAGCAACAGGTGCCACCAGGGAGAAGATCCAGAACGGGTTGACCGTGATGGCCAGAGCGATTGACAGGCAACCCAGCGGCCAGATGATGCATTGCCGAAACTCAGCTTCCGAACGGATTCTTTCAACCCTGTCTCCGAAGCGAGGCGACAACTCCAGGAGACGAGAGGAGAGTCTCGGAATCTCCATAAGAAGATTCCGCTGCGGATCGAATCGTGGAATCTCAAACCGGAAGAACGTTTGATTTTGTTCTATGTCAGACATTTCGGGATCGACTTCCGCTGGGAACTCGATAAGGGGTCGGCCATCGGAAGTGCTTCGGAAGCTCGCGGTTGCTTTGGGTCCAGCGCCTTCGACGGCCTGAATCAGCGCGTCTCGACACGGCCCAAGCTCTCGATGTTCCAAGATGTCAACGATGTTCTGAATCCGCCGTATCTCCCCTCTCCCGACAGGCGGGCCGCCCAAACCAACAATCCCTCCGGCTCCAGGAAAATCGGGCTCTGCTCCTCCAATTACCAGGACGAACCGCAGGTTCTCAGACCTCGCCTGGCTTGAAACGTTCACTTCCGTAGTTGGAAACGTCTGCCTCGGCGCCAGCCATACGCCAATAACGGGCCAGTACCGGGCGCTAAGGACAAGCCGGGACGTCACTGATTGGATGAGCGAGCCAACGAGGTACGCGATCACGGAAAACGCTGCTCCCAAGATGACCTTCCCCGCGGCGTCACCAGCTTCCCAGGCACGCTCGAACACGGGATCCGAGCTTTCAGAAGGGAGCGACTCCCCGAATATGAGCCACAGCAGAAAGAGCCAGATGTAACCCGCGATCAGCGGGGCCCGCAGCTCGCGGAAACCGGGGACCAACTGAGAAAGTAAGTTCACGCTTCTCCTCACTTCAATCGGACGACCCACCACCTCAAAGCGAACTCCGTTCGACCTTCCAGCGAGGCGATGCAGTCACACGAGCCTAGAACCAGTCATTGATGAAATCACACGAAAGGATCCCAACTCTGAGACGAAGTAATACGGTGGGAAGAGCCGTGGTCTATGGGTCTCACAATCGCAGCACCGGACTCGCCTAGCCCGCGTCCGAGATCAGAATGCTGTGGTTTCGTCCGCTTCTGCTGACACCGGTGTGCGTGTTCGTGACAGTGAAGATCGAAGTGAGCTCGGAGATCGAAGAATGTGTCGGACGCAGTTCGCCCCTCACCGAGTTGAGCCAGAGCATGTCAGGCACACGCCATTTTCGACAATCGACAAAGGCAGTCGAACCGGTCAGGGCCAGAATCGGTGGCGCGAGCGTCTTTCAGGTACGTCGGTGATCTTCCAGAGACGAGGTTCGTCGTACCAATCTGTGCCTCCTCCTCAGTAGTCGGTGTTTAGTCTCCGGACAGTACTAGCGGGAAGATCCGGTCGACCGACCTCGACGTTCTGCTGAGGGCTCCTCTGGGCGATTGTTCAATCCCGCTGTTTCAAGCCAAACGCGACCTAGCCACATTGGCGCCAAATCTGCTTTGACTCGAAACGCTCGACAGTCCGGGTACCTTCCTACAAGGAGTGGTAAGCCCGCCAAAGTGCAACGCGTTCTGCAGCTCGGATGGTTGGCCAGTTCCGCTCTACCACTCTTTCGATGTCGCTTTTGGCTGCGCTTGAGACGCGCTCGTCCGGGTCGATACAGCGGAGCGCTACCAACTCCTTCTTCGCCAAGAGAACTCGCTCGGCATAAGGACTCAGCAACGCAGTCTCTGCCTTCGAAAGGGCGCCTCTCAGTCGATATACCTCTCTAAGTACCCGAATCCTCATTCGTACTAGTCGCTGCGCCTCGACCTTGGACTTTCCCTCTGCGCGAAGCCGCAACGTTCTTGCTTTGAGCTCAGTCGAGACTCGCTTCAAGTTGAGCAACTCTTCCCTGTACCTCGCTATCAGCTCCACATGCTTGGAGCTCAGAGGATCTAAGAAGCTCGCCACTGAACTCGCGGCTGCTCGGCACGCATCCGATTCAGGGTCCAGAACATCGTCAATGTCAGGAGGCTCAGGATCAGATAGACACCCGCGCTCAAAGAGAACTCTGGTGGAGTGGCTTTCGAAGGCATCGTCCGCCACGGTACTCGCCATTTCAAGCAACAAGTCGCGCTGAGCCTCGACACAATCCTTCGTGGCGGGAATCTCAACGGTCGCAGTAGCTGAACCCGCGCAGCCAACAAGAACCGCGAGAATCGCGATAGCCAATCCACTCCGACACATACTTCCCGGCTTCACAACGCCACAACTCGCTCTGGCTTGGACACGATCACCATTCTCCCTGAACCATGGGCGCGCCACCGTTTAGCTCTGGTCTCGAGTACAAGTATCTGGCGCTGTTTCTGTCCCATGTGGGCTTCAGACGCTTCGCCCCGGAAGGAGCGCACTGACCACCGTTCGTCGGCCTCCTCTGAGTCGAGATCCAAGTAATCCTCCCGTCACTGTATTCGTAGTTGCCTTGATCCCAATTATCGGAGAACGGTACGAACGCCCAATCCCGTCTTACGCACAAATTCTCCCCAAGCTCCTTCGCGGCGACATGCTCAGCTTCCTCGAAAGTCATGCTCCTCTTGTGACACGTATGGGCAACCGCGCACTCATCAGCCGCCCAAATCAAATACTTCGGATAGCAGGTAAGAAACTTCATGGCATCCGTGAGTAGAAACAGATCCCACGGATCGACTTGGGTCCCGCAATCAAAGTCATCATACGACGGCTTCTGAAGATCGTCGTAATGAACTCCCCCAACAGTCCAATAGTTCCTACGAGTCATGATATGAGTGTATTGATTGGCTAGCCTCTCATGCAGCGAACTCCAAAGCCGAACGTGAAATTGATCTGCGCACGGTGTTGGATGCGTAACAGTTGTACCGTCATTGTCATAGTAGCCGCTACCCCCCATTGACAGGTATCTATTGAGGAAGCCAGCACCCTCAATACGGACTTGCTGCTTATCCAGACAAAAAAGTCCAGAGACTCCTTCCATGTCTCCGTTAGAACCTTTCCAGTTATGCGTCAAAATAGTGGTTGCCTTGACATCCGCATTAAGTTTAGGCCCAAAGAACACTAGATTCACGCGGTCATCCAAAGAATGGTCGGCCACATCCACCGCCGATGCGTCAACAATGCCTCCAGAAAACGTCCAACTGGGAGACCAATGGTAGATCGGTTCGCCATTCTTATACCTTTTGCTCATCGTGATCGCCTGTGCGTCTACAAGCGCAGCAGACGCACGCGAGCTCAAATAGTACGAGCAAGCAAAAGAAGCAAAAATAAGTAACAGAACTGCGCTTCTTCTTCTAACGTGAATCATTCTAGCTTCCAATCGTAACGAGAGCGTTGCTCAAGGTCTGAGACGTACCAGGTGAAAAATCACCGGAAATTGTGATCATTGAAGTGTTACTTAGTACATTGGTAGACGTAAGACTGCTATTTAGAGTCCTAGCGGTAATCTCTACCCCAGTCTCAGGCGGCCCGTCCGCGTACGTGGATCCTCCCGTTACACCTCCTGATGGCCCAGGAGAACTAATTAGTGTGCTATCCGAAAGTTCAGCCGTATAGATAGCCTGAGCTTGGGGAGAGTCCGGGTCCATCGTCCGAACGCCGATTGAGTCCACCGGTGCACCAAGCTCAGCAAGCTGCTTAGTTTCCGCGCACGTTCTTCCGTTTGACTTCATGGCGTACTGCGCGTTCACCAGAGTTGTTGGCGCGAGCGACCCGTTCGCAAGCGCGCCGTCCGGGACATCACTCTGTAGGCCAGGCGAGGCCTGATCGGCTCCATACCGCATGGTTACAGTGTCAATTCGATCGAGGCACACCGTGCCAAGGCCAGAAATGACAGTCTGGTTCCCGAGATACTTTGGACTTATTGGGTCGCCCGTGGCGAGATCAGATACATCTGCGACGTCATCAGGATTGCGGACTGATTGAATGGCAACTTCGTCTAGAGTGAACGTAGGCTTTGGTATCTCCTGATAATGCTCTGGAAGCATCGACTGAGAATAGAAGCCGCTGTCGTAGTCTACATAGAGTTCGTCCAGGATAGTGCTACTGCTCAGAATCATCCTTTTGATTAGTAGCCCGGTCGTCCTCTCCCTCCACAGTTCGATGTCTACCCCATCGGCAGAGTGGATCTGGTATTTGTCCACAAGCCGTCCGACTGTAGTTTCGGGCCAGCGTTGCCAATTCTTTAGAACCGACGTCAGCGGCTCGGAACCGACGATGTGAGCCTGCATTTCGGGGACAGACGACGTTGCTTCGGTGATGTTGGGAAGGTGAGGATCACCTGGTTCATCAGAGTTGACTGTCTTCCAGTCATACTCCTTTTTGTCAACATCTTCATCTATGAGAACTGCCCTACGATATTCGGTGCATTGTCCCGTGAGCTCAGGGTTCTCACAAGGTTCGAGATTCAAGCTTTCTTTCACCCCCTCAGGATCTGTTCGAATACCCTCGAGAGAGTTGAGCGCAGCCCACGTCTCGTCGATTTTGCTCGACGCTGCGCCGCTCGGACTCGAGTAGCGTGTGGCGTGAATTACCGTCCCTCCTGTAGGTAACGGACTAGGCTGCGTCGGAGGAGCTGATGGGACGGAGTAGACGAAGTCTCGTGTAGTCTCATTAAGAGCACCGTCGCGGACAATTACTCTAACCGTGTGCCTTCCAGGCGACTTCGCGGTGTAAGCAAATGGAACCGTTCCGTGCTTCTCACAGTTTCCGGCGGGACATGAGGTCGACGTCAGACTCATAGAGATGCCGTCGACAAGTACCTGAACCCGAGTGATTCCAGACTGGAGATCCCAAGGGTTTCCGGGAGAATTTTCGTCTTCACCAACCTCTGAAGGAGCAATTCCATCGTACGCCGAGAAGCTGAGATCGAGCTGTTCCCCCGTCAGCTCAGATGGATGCTCGGTTGATCCTCCACTGAACTCAATCGTTGGAGCAGTGTTGTCTACCCGTACGGTCACGGTCTTGGGAGTGCTTGGGTTTCCGAGGATGTCTTTCACCTCCACGCTCATCTGGTGTTCACCGTCGGGCATTTCGGCAGCGTTGAAAAGATTGTTCCCCGACCCAACCGACCACGTCAGCGGACAAGGATCCGATTTCACTCCTGTGCATGACAGTGTTAGGGGCCATGTCTTGGACGTGTTTTCTTCGCCTTCGCCGTTGAAATAGGGGCCAGTGACCTCGACCGACTTGATACCAAGTCCGGACTCGGTTGAGTTGATCTGAATTCCGGGTTGACTGTTACCGCCGATCCAAACGGGGACCGCGGGCTGTATTACGGATACTGATGGAGCTGTTCCGTCTTCGGCGAGCGTTACGTAGGCACCGCCCATTGCGTGATCTCTCCAACACGCTAGGTTCAGCGTGCCGGCTCCAGTTCCGGTACCAGCGATCACGCTCTTGATGCCCGCGCTAGCTGAAATATTTCCAGATCCAATCGTCTTGTAGAGGCCGTTCATGCCAGTCCCGTGCGTCTGGAGATCTATCCACTCGGACTGACCTGGACGCCACAGTCCGAAGTACGCAGTTGGGCGCTCCGAGTTTGTGCAGTTGTATCGATTCTGGAACTCGGGTCCAATGTCAGCCCGAGTAATTCTCGCGGCTGAGCCGCCCGGAGCCGTATAAGAGAACTGTCCAAAACTATTTGATGGATAGTTCACATCAGGCTTCGTGTACATGTACAAGCCCTTCCCGGAACCCCAGCATGATCTACCGGCTGCGGAGTAGCACGCCTTCATACCTAGAATGTTCGATGAATTCGAGGAGAAAGCCCATTGGTCGAGACCGTCGTAGTTGTATCCGTGGTACCAAGACCGAGTGTTGTTGCCATCCGGTCCATCTTGCCAGTTCTCGAATACCGGGTCCACCAAGATGGGGTATGCGACGTCATTTTCCGTGTGGGGAACCTCAACTTCGAAAGAACCATTGTTGTCGAGTCCAAACTTGGTCGGAACTTCAACGCCCTGTGCGTCGAGTGCATACGGCGGAGTGATCGCTCCAATCTCAGTTCCGTCCGAGTCGACCAAGCGAATTGAGCCATCAGCTTCCAGTCGTACTGAACTCGAGCTCCCGTTCTCGAAGTGGATGGGAATCCTCTCGGGACTCTTCGGCGATCGCAACACGAAGAGTAGTTCGACCCCCGAAGCGACTGGGGCGGCGACCAGGTCAGAATCTGGAGCAATCTCCGGATAGAAGAGACCCTTATTTCCAAAATGTTCCGCGCTTGTTAGACCTTCCAGTCCACCCGGGTCAGTCCAGATCAACAATTTATCCTTCCCTTGACCCACTTTTATTGCATCAGCCGGGTCGGTGGGTAGTACCGTTTTCACGAGTGCATTCTCAGGTTGGATAGATGGTGCAGAAAGTGGCCCGGATAGCGATAGGTCCACGGGTTGTAGCCCCATCCCTGGGGACGAGTCAGCCAAGGCAATTGACGAATCGATGAGTCTGGCGCCTTCGCCGCTACCGATGATGGCCACGGACGGGTTCAGAAGATCAACGTCATTCTTTCCAGAGAGCAGGCGCCCAGGATCGGAGTTCATCGCGGACAGGACATCGGGAAACTCATCTACTATTAGTTGCTTTGCTTCGACTTCCGGGATGTCTCGATACGCGTACCGAGAGACTTCGCGCTCTTTTCGAGCATCAGCTGTGTCAAGCCAGTATTCGAGCTGATGCGCTTTGTAGTTGGAACTTGCGATTTCCTGCGCGACGTCCAGCTGAGCGGCTTCTCCTGGCAGCTCGGTGTACGCGTTGCCTCCAGATTCGTCGGCAGGTGAACTACTCACCAACGCCATGCAAATGGCAGCAACGAATAGCCCGGCGATTACTGACTTCACAAATTTCCTCCTAAAATTCTTGGACGTAGCAACCTGATCAAACAAATGGTGCCTCGGGTCAGCGACCGGCATTCGCCGCATACACTGCCTGGCAAGCGTCGCAACTCTCCCGCATGGCCCCCACCATTTTCAGGCTGGCTCAGTGCCACTAATCTGTTAGCAGCTGGTGCTGAGTCGCGCAGGAAGCTAGCACATACCCACTTACGACTGCTCGCTGGCTCATGCCGGTCTGGTTCGTGAGGGGGAACTGTGATCCATATTTTGGGAAGACTTGGTGAGCTGTGCGCCAGTTTGGGAGGAAGCGAAGTACTTCGAGGTCAGCAGTAATGGATACGACCGAGAGAGAACTTGGACTCTAGATCTAGAGTCACTTGTAGTAGTCAGAGTTGCCAGACTCCGGCCAGTTTCCTGCCTACGCTGGGTGTCTCGATTCTGATTCTTTACCCGGATATCTATCGCCCCCATGAAGTCAAAGACCAATGAGCGGTGAGGTAAAGGTTCTTTGAGCGATAGTCCCAATCAGTTTGGAAAAGCCGAACAGAATATGTCGTGATCTAGACCGATTCCCGACGGTTCGGGACCATTGGCACCTGAAAGTCAAACCTGCGGTGATTGATGAGCGTGCCCGACTGGATTCGAACGTGTGACGTTCGGTTTCGCCGTTGAGGGTCAATCGACCGTTTCTACACTGACTCACAATCGCTGACGCCCTCGGTTTCGGTCGCAGGCGCGACAACCCGACTTACTGGCCCGGCAGAAGTCGTAAAGCTGAGAAGTAGCCAGCCCCGCCGCCTGTGGCGAGTACACGGCCTCGATTATCGATCGTCACGTCGGAAGCGATCATCCCGAGTCGCGCACCGGAGGGGGTCAAGAGCCCGCCTCTGAAGAATGACCGATCTCGACGCCCATTTGCCAGGAAGCGAATCAGAGTGAACCGCTTGCTTCTGCGGTTGTAGAGGCTGCCGCCCAACACAATCCTTCCATCATTCTGGAGTACCACCTTTGAGGACTCGAAGTATCTGGAAAGGCGAGGTTTCACAACTCCACCGTGGCCAAAAGTGCGATCGAGAGTTCCATTTCGCCGAAATCTCATCAGGACGGGATGCTTGTAGCTGAGTCCACTTTTGCCAGCCCAGTAACCCACAACAACGATGCGTCCTCGCTTGTCAAACGCAACTCCAGTAGCGACTGAACAATCACACTCAGTCCCGTCGATATCGCGGAGCAGGACTCCATTCTTCGCAAAACTACGGTCGAGTCCTCCTGTGGCGGTCAGGCGAGCCACCATCAACTTGCCGTCAGCTTGACCCACGACAAGAGTTTTTCGATGCTTCAGCGTCCGTACCTCGTTAGCTAGGGCGTGGGCGTAGCGGCCAGCGAAAACCTGGACGATCCCGTTCTGCCCGGAACGAGTCGCTACGTCTCCTCGGAATCTACGATCCAAGATCCCGTCGGTGCTGTACCGCGCCACAAACGCGGCCGTAGTCCGGCCGCGTCGGAGCGTCTGACCTCCAACCAGAATTTGACCATTGCCACCAACATCGATCGACCGGGGCTCAAGTCCCAGCGAAACTCCCGATCCGGCATTGATTGCTCGCACCTTCGCCTCTCCCCTACGAAGACACTGCCACTTTCCTCCACCCTCACGAAAGCCAATGTCGAAAAGGCCGGCGGGCGTAACGCGGGCCAAGAACGCACAGTTACTCGTCCAGTTTGGCCCGCTCTGCGACAGAGGAGTTGACGGGCCCGAGATCAAGACCCCACCTCTCTTGTCCAAATCCAGAGCCTGACCAAAGCCGACCCGGTCCTTCCCATTCGGTGCCTTCGAAATTCTGGGCCCGATAAAGAAACCGCGAGTCCCAAACTCCTTGTCAACTCGACCGTTCGAGTGAAGTCGAACTACAACCACTTTCGTTCGGTCCCCAACGGAACCATTTCCCGCGACCAGAACTTTCCCATCGCCCCCAACCTCCAAAGCAGAGGTTTGGAGCAAAGACGTTCCGCCCACGAACTGTGCCCTGACAGAGGCAATTCCACCCTTACCGAAAGAAGTGTCAAGCCTCGCTTGAGCCAAGCCCTCGCTTGGAAAGGCGACAATCGAACACGCAGCCAAAAGGAAAGTGAAAAAGGCCAACTGAGACTTGCGGCTATCCAGGATCTTGATCGCCACTAGCTGCATCCTCTCGGAGTTTCTTGGGTACGAACGTCGTAGTGACGCCCTACTTCGCAAGGAGACGCAAGTGCGGTTCGGTAAAACGCCACGGAGTCAACCGTAGCTGGCAAGAAACCCGACGAGTAAGGACCGTCCCCAATTTTCACCGACTTGTCAGTTTCCGTAGTCGGAAATACACCCGCAGGATTTGAGGCTGAAAAATTTTGTTGGTCGACGTAGAGATTCAAATTCGTTCCCTTGAGTGTTCCCACTACTTGATGCCAGCCTGAACCAGCCTCAACTGGGTCTGAAGCGGCGGACGTCACAACTCCGCCCCACTTCACTCCAAACACTATTTTCTTGCTGGAGTTGCGTCTTAGGAAGAGGCCCTTCGAGCCGTCGTCGAGGAATTTCGACATCAAGTACTGAAACTGTGAGGATGATGCCGGAGGTGGCGCTGTCGAATTCAGCTTGATCCATATCTCGACGGTGAATCCAGTCGAGGAGTAATTGGCTGGATCCAACACATGCTTGAAAGTGGTCGAATTCCAAGGGTCGCCCAGTTTGATCCAGTCGCCGGTGGAATCAAATTTCGTTGCTCGATCTTCCACCATTGGAACGGAGCCAACCTCACCCTGTGCGGGAGAGCCGATGTAGAAACCATCGCTGTCAAGCCAATTGTTCGCCCCTCCCCCAACTCCCTCAGCGTTGTAGGCGCGGTTTCCCTGTCGTTCACCCAAGCGGAACATTGCGATCGGTTCAGGATTTGCTCCGAGAATTTTGACATCGTGAGCAAAGTTGTACTCGGGCCTATCTTCATCCACGGTCTCGCATGAGCTATAGACTGAATCTCGCCCATCCGATCGATCTGAGTTGATGTCGCGAAGCAGATTGTCATCACCAGATCCGCAATCGATCTTGAAATCGTAGTCGTCGGCATTCGTTCGAAGTTTGTCGTCGCCACCATTGCCGTATAGCTTGTCGACCCCAGCACGACCGAGAAGGGTGTTGCCCGCGTCACCCCCGATAAGTGTGTCCCAGCCTCCCGATCCCTCAAGATGTTCGACCCCTGGAATGCGGTCTAGATCGTCTTCGGTATCTCCGTCCCCGTCGTAGTCCAGACAGTACGCCGAAACCGCAGTTGAGTATTCGTACGGACCACTTCCGGGCGGTCGTCCGACTAGATCCGAATCCACACTTGCATGAACACCCTTGCTCATGCTTCGCTGGGGAAGTTCAAGGGCGGCCCAAGTTATGTTGTCTTCATCGTTTGCGTCACCGCCGTCCATGATGTTGCCTTCGCATATTTCGGAGGCATAGAGAACATCTCCATCGGCACCACCGTAGATCTTGTCTTTACCTAGACCTTGGTAGACAGCATCACTTCGTGCGAAACCATAGAGGACGTCGTTTGCAATGTCTGGTCCGTCAATGACTACGTCTTCGGTCTCGTCCGAGCCTTTCAGGTCTTGGTCAGATCCAGTTCCACCGAGGATAAAATTTGATGTGGCGACCGGGAGGTTTGCACCATAGGCGGAAAGGTTGTCGCCACTTGCACCACCGTAGTAGCTGATCTCATCCAATGGACCCGAGGCAGAAAGATCGCATATAGCCTTAGTGGTTGTTGGGTATGTACATCCTTGCTTCTGAACTGGGTCGAATTCAACGCCGCCACTGTTGAATGTGAGTACTTGGGTAGTGGAGTTAAATGAGGTCGTTATGTTGTCTGAAGCAGTGCTCCCACTGACATACACTTCCGAAAAATCTCGCGCAGGTGTTCCTTGGCCAACTCCCACGACCCCTACACTCAACTTGGTTGTGTCTCTCGTAATGGCTCCGCCCCAGGAGCGCACGCAATCCGGTCTAGAAGTAGGCTTTTCCGCGTTGACGCACCAGTTCGTGAAATCCGTGGCGGCTCCTGGTAAGACGGACCCGCTTTCTCCGTAGACGGTATCCTCGGCTGTACCTGTACCTCCGTCAAGATGATCGCTGTCGGCTCCCCCGTAGATCTTGTCCGATCCGCCTTGTCCGAGAATTACGTCTTGCCCGCCCCCGCCTTGGATTACGTTAGCGCTGTCGTTTCCTTCGATGTAATCGGGGAAGGGAGACCCGACTACATTTTCGAATCCACTTAGGGCGTCTATCCCACCGCCGTCCTCGTTAGAACCATTCTCTGCCATCTGCACTGTTTGACCATCCGAGCCGGGTGGCGCAAGGTCGACGTAAACGCCCCTTTCATCCGGGCTGCTCGGAAACCCCGGGTATGGAGAAAGGTTTGCCTTGTCAACGGAGTTGACAAAACCGGGAACTACTGCGGAGGCGAAACTTATGGTGTCGTAGTCTCCTGAGCCTCCGTTAAGACCTGCCGGATTGTCGGATGAGTATTGCCTCTCGTCACCAATGGTGTCGCCACGTACGAGGTCATTGTCGGGACCTCCGAGAACGTTGTCAGATCCATTACCCCCGGCAAGCAGATCGTCCCCGTCGTTGCCAGCCACGAAGTCGTCACCGACACTTCCGTAAAGACGATCATCTCCGGTCTGACCGAAGATTTGGTCGTTTCCACGTTCTCCAAAGATCATGTCGGCACCTTCGCCGCCATAAATAATCTGGTTACCGTTCCCGCCGCGACAGAAATCCCCCTCCATAAAGACGGTTCCGAGGTCTGCATCTCCTGGGTCTCTCTCGCAAGTCGTAGCGGAGGAAATGCTTGCCCCTTGGGCGAGAGCTTCTTCGACCGACTCGGCACGAGGTAGGTTGTCGGGCAAAGAGTCCCCGAATATCAAGTCGGGCCCTTGACCGCCATTGATTACGTCAACCCCAGCGTTGCCTACTAGGAGATCGCTGCCGCTGCCTCCCGAAATCAATTCTATCCCGGCACCAGCAACGATTGTGTCATTTCCTCCCCCGCCGTCAACTACCTTAACCCCCTCAGGCGCCACAATCGTATCCGCACAAGGGGTTCCCTCCAGGACTTCACCCACGGGCTGTGGTTCACCTGAGCAGACGCCCTCCGATCCCGACGCTTCGAAATTGGCATTGAATGCGAATGTTCCAAGCGCTAGAGCAACGCCAAGGCCCGCGAACACAGATTTCCTATGAGCGCTGTACCTTGCGCTTCGTCCCAAACGACCGAACATCCTGCTCAGGTGCATTTCAAGTCTCCCTCGAAGTTCGTCTTTGAACCCCAACCAGGCGGTTCTCTCAAACCAAACTGGTCTCCCCCGAGAGACTCTCTGCAATGTATCAAAAAGTCCGGCGACCCTAAGAGATTTGTGACTTCTTTCGTTCGTTGCCCCGAGCCGCGTGTTAAGCGGAAAGAGCCACATCAACGGGACTCGTTGCTAGCGGGGCCATGCTGGTCCGGTCGCGCGGAACATGCCAAGCGCCGTTACCCTCAGGTAACCCCAGAAGAAGAAACCAAAGTTCTAGTCGCAAGGCCAACCGGCCTTGACGAATTGCGATTCTAGCTTGACGGTTTCAGCGAGTAGGATCCTAGAGGTACTAAGACACGGGAAACGTGTCTCGATTCTCGATCCAGTCTAGGAGGGAGAGCATGGCGCTACGCAAGCCGGAACTGATCATCGGCCTAGTCGGTGCTGTCGGTACAGATCTATCTTCTACGAAACATGCGATCCGCGGGACGCTGAGCTACTACGGTTATCAATCGGTTCACGTTCGGCTGAGTCGCCTGATGCAGGATATTCCTCACGGGGGCTATTTGGCATCTATCGACGACGAAGCGGCGAGGATCCGCTGTCACATGGACGCGGGTGACGAGATACGTAGACAAGCCGGCCGAAACGACGCAGTCGCGGGCTTGGCCGTCGGGTACATGAATGAGTTTCGGTCTGAACATCATGGAGAGCAGCCCGCAGAAGGTGTTGCCTTCATTCTCGATTCGATCAAGCATCCAAAAGAGGTTGAGACGCTGCGAAGCGTCTACCGAAATCGGTTCATTCTACTTTCGGTTCAATCACCGACCAATTCACGTAAGGAAGTATTGAAGCGAAGGATGGCTCGCTCAGTCGGGAGCCCTGAGCGCGTGGAAGATTTCGCCGGGGAGGCAGGCGAGCTCATGGACCGAGACGAGCAAGACGCGAAGAACGAGTACGGACAGCACGTGCGCGACGCCTTCACGGAGGGTGACATTTTCGTGTCGACCCAGCCCGAGGAGGAGTTGGCAGGAGGTATCACCAGATACTTCAAGTTGTTCTTCTCTAATCCCTTCGTGACCCCAACGATGGAAGAGTACGGAATGTTCGTGGCTCACACTGCGGGGCTTCGGACAGCTGACTTGAGCCGCCAAGTTGGGGCGGCAATCTCAACTAACAGAGGAGACATTGTCTCAGTCGGATGCAACGAAGTCCCCAGGGCTTTCGGAGGCCAGTATTGGCTGGGAGACGAGAATGACGCGCGCGACTTCGTGAGGGGCTATGACTCCAATACGAAGTATCGAGCGGGCGCCCTTCGGACGGCTTTCGATCGACTGAAGGAGGCAGGGCAACTCGGCGCCGATAAGGAGTTCCCAGATTTCCTCGATGCACTCAAAGGGACTAGGCTCGCGGGCCTTACAGAGTTCGGGCGACCGGTCCATGCCGAGATGGCCTCCCTATTGGATGCCGCGAAGCGAGGAGTTCCGGTGGAAGGACTGACGATGTTCGCCACTACTTTCCCTTGTCACAACTGCGCGAGGCACATCATCGCCGCGGGGATTCGTGAAGTGATCTATCGGGAGCCTTACGAGAAGAGCTTGGCGGCTGAACTACATGATGACGCGATTGTCGTTGACCCCTCGGAGCGGAATGAGACCCACGTTGTTTTTCGTCGGTTCGTCGGGGTTGGTCCGCGCCAGTACATGGACCTTTTTACCAAGCTCGCGAGAAAGGACTCCCGATTGGGCAATACGAAGCCATGGTCAGAGGGAATGGGTGAACCTCGTCTCATAACTACAGGGTCCGCCTACCTATTCAACGAGGATGACTTTCTTGTCGAATTTGAAAACAGCGTTGATCGAGTGACCTTGGGAGATCTCGAGGATTCCGGAGGACCGACTCACCTTCGGCCGCAAGTGGAAAATGCTAATGCGCCCGAAACGCTTGAGGTAGATCCGGGCTGGCTTCGGAAGAGCTTCGACAGAGCCAGGACGAATGTGAGCGAACGCCCGTTCCGTTTTAGGCCAGCCGACCAGAGGGAGCCTGGGTCCGTTGCGGGCACCTCACTGTCCGGTGACCCTGACCCCGAAACCGATGGATCGGGTGGGTCCTCATGAAGCTGATTCTCTAGCACCGTCTAGGTCATCGGAGGCGGCTCCGGGAGCCAGTGCTATCCCGGCACCAGTCCACTTTGCCGTCTTGAATCCAGAAATGGCATCTGCGACCGTCACGGACGCTATCGATTGACGGTCGAAGATTTCCGTGCTCAAAGTCCAACTTCCAACGGGCCTTCCGGGCATCCCCAAGATTGACATCAATGCGGTGCCCGTATCCGCATGGGCACTCGATCACCAGCCACTTGGGATTTGACTTGCTACCCAGTACAGCTAGCTGATGCCTGGGGATGCGCTCTGGCAGATCGCCGCGCGACTCGTAAATTTCTATCTCATCGATTCGGGCACTTCCGATCCGGAACCTGCGCCACCAATCGATCGCACCGCTTGCTATCCCCATGCCATTCCAAGTCTTGGGGTCTGATCCCCGAGACCCCAACTTGAACAATCCGCGCAGAAATGGCCCTCTCGAGGAGCGACGTCCCTCTGGACTACTCTCCAATCGTGAATTCCGAACACCAGCTCACTCTGTAGTTCCGGGTTCTTGAACCCGAACAAGCGCTCTAGCATCGAGGCCACAGCGATAGACGCGATCATCGTCGTGTAGGCCACGACAGCCGGATCCGGATCTGCTAAACCCTGAGCATAGCCCTCTTCGACTAGGGCTTGTCGCTCAACAGGATTCAGCATCTCTTCACTTGCCCGTCGTAGATCGACTCGGTTTCGGCAAAGTAAGCAAGGCTCTCCGGGGGCAATATATGTCATTCGTGCATCGATTCCGCTTAGTTGGCCGCTTCGAGACCTCAGTTTCACTCCGACGTCGAAGACTCCGATCAAATACCAGTAGGCGAGCCGACTCAAGACCACCCTGCCGAACTCATCGTCGGTGCAACCGAAGACCAGATCACACGACGACAGCGGGCCCAATACCTTTGGCGAGGCCAACCTCTCGACGTGGACTTCGGCTCGAGTCCCGAAACCAAGGGCTTGGATTCGGTCCGCAGCCAGCTGCGCTTTGTACTCGCCGATATCTGCTTGACTCGATTCGTGAATTCGAGTCAGGTTCGTCGCGTCAACTACATCGTCATCGATCAGTACCAATTGGCCAATACCCAATCGAGCCAACTGTTCGATCACCGCCGAACCCGTTCCGCCCGCTCCAACGACACCAACTTTCAGGTCTTCTAGGAGCCTCTGGCCCTCATCCCCAAACGCTCGAATCTGACGATCGAAGACCTGATATGCCGAAGAGACGGCTGCTTTCTCGGCCGAAAGTTGAAACCGTACTCCTCGGCCGACAACACGAACCCGGTCAATGGTTCGGCATGGCGAATGTGAAGTGGAGACCCTTCCGGAAAACTCCGGACGTTCAGATGAGCCACCAAGAATGATGCTGACGTACTCGTCGACATCCGCCCGGATTCGGAAGGTTTCAGCGATGGCGCGATCAACCGCTTCATCTTTCAGCGATGGCGCGGGGGGCATCCGGGGATGGGTATGAAAAAAGGCCGGGCACAACCCTCGTTTTGCCGCCTTTGCCAAGGCAGGAACCCAGCCACGCGACTCGATTTCTAGTTCCTTCGGTCCCCGGCGAATATAGCTAGATTCGGGGATCCAATGCACGCTCTGGACAAAGTAGGTGAGCCTGTCTCCGTCCAGATTTCGTCCGCAAAGGAGGACTGCCGCGGATTCGTCCTTCTCGTCAAGTGATCGACGAAGCTCAGCCTCTAGCTGCTCTGAAATTGCGAGGGTTACTGTCACTTTGATCTCACACCGTTCTCGAGATCAGTTCGTATCAATCGAAGGAAGCTTTGAAGAGAATCCCGGCCAGGGCGCCATTGAGCCTCACCAAAATGGCGCGACCAGCGCTGCCATTCTTTGCCCAAATGGACTTCCCTGACCTCAGTGGCTTGCGGTACTTGCCCATCCGCGTAGGTGACACCAGGCCACATCCACCACATGTCCGGCGGCAGATCCGGAAATCCAGGAGGCAACCTAAGAAGAAGTTCCGTCTTGGGCTCTGAATAACCCGCCGGCAGCGGAAAATCATTGATTACGACGCATGTCATCCCCCCTTCGGACGACACATCGAATTCGAGGTCGAGGCTTTTCAGATGCTCCAGATCGTCAGGCGGAAGCACCGGGATTGATGCTCCGCGCCGCAGTAAAGAATCGGAGGCCGTCGCGCATCTTTACCTTTTCGTCGTCTGCAATTAGTTTGTCTTCCTTGTCTCCTCGGCCCTCAAGAAATAGATCGACATCTGGTCCGAGATCAGGATCGGGCAGAGTCCGAAGCTGAGCTCCCGTCAGGTGCTGCTTGGAAACCTTGAATACTTCGCGGTCGATCCTGATCTTGTCCGTGTTCGGATCATCCTCAGCGACTGCCATTTGCCTGACCTCCTGTGTGTCGCGCCAATCTTTTTGCTGTCTCAATACATTGACAAAGCCTGCGGACGGAGCACCCTTCGGGACGAAGTTACGAATTTTGGGGCGGCAGCTGGAGCAGGGAGACCAAAGTTCATGAGGGGAACCTTCGAGCTCACTGGGCCGCGCCCTCCGCGAGGGCTTCTTTGAGCGATAGTCCTATCGGGCTTGAACAAGCCAAACGCATATTTCGGCAAATCGCGCCAGTTTCAGCCGACTCCAGGAACTTCGCTGCGTAGAGCCGAATATGCCGCGTTTGACGAACGCGCCCGACAGGATTCGAACCTGTGACCTTCGGTTTCGTAGACCGACGCTCTATCCAGCTGAGCTACGGGCGCGTGCTAGCGGGCGGGTCTGCGGCGAAAGCCGGGAGCCATGCCCTGAGCGGGGCATTGTATGGGTTGATCGCCGCTTTTGGCGGCCCGCCACGGGGATCAGCCAAAGGTGAAGGCGTAGCCGCTGATTCCGGCTTCGGGACTGACCGTGAGGAGGTGGCGCCCGGGTTTGGGCAGATCGATCAGCGAGTAGAGGCGCTGACCGGTGACCGTCACATCACCATTTTTCACGTCGCCACCCGCATCGGTTGCTGAAACCGGCTTGCCGTCGAGCTCGATCCCGGCAGTCCTTGCCTTGCCGGGAGAAGACAGGACCAGATAGACCCGCTTCGCCTTGAAATTGACCGCGATGCTGCCGCCCTGTGACTGGGCGTCTTCCGCCGAGACGTTCCAGCGGCCGCCGTAGGAGAGCCAGTCAGGCTTCGGCTCTTTGAGCGGCCCGAAGTCATGGACTCCAGGGAGGATGGTGCCGTTCTCGAAACGGTCCGCCCGGGCGGAGCCGAGATAGCTCTCCGGAGTGAGCGAAACGGCGGCGGCCTTCATGCCGGTAGCTCCTGTTGAGCCGGCGCCCGGATTCCGGCCCGCCTCGGCCAGTAGCTCGCGAATCACCTGCTCCTTGTGTGCGTAATCGCCCTCACCGAAATGGGCGTATCGGACGTTGCCGTTCGCATCGACGAAGTATTCGGCCGGCCAGTACTGATTCGCGTAGGAGTTCCACACCGTGTAGTCGTTGTCCTGGGCAACCGGGTATTTGATTCCGGCCCGCTTGATCGCATCCTCCACGTTGCCGGCGTCACGCTCGAAGGGGAACTCCGGGGTGTGGACGCCGATGATCGTCAGACCATCCTTTTCGTAGCGCTTGTACATCGCGTTCAGCCAGGGCTGGGTTCGGATGCAGTTGATGCAGGTGTAGGTCCAGAAGTCGATCAGCACCACCCTTCCCCGCAACTCGGCCATGGTGAGCGGCCGGTCGCCCGGGGTGTTGAACCACTGCTGGGTTCCCTGGATCTCGGGTGCCCGGGCGATCACCGGCAGATCCGAAGCGGCCTTGGCCTCTGCCTGAACCGCGGCCGAACCAGCGGCGATCTGCTGCGCATCCTTCGAGAAATGCTGGGACCTGAGATCTGCCAGACGGGTGATCGACGCGTCGCTGTCTTCGAGGTCCTTGGTCGGATTCACTAATACCGCCGGCAGGTCATCGGCGATCCAGTTCTGGAATTTGAGGTCCCACTGGGCGGCCATTCCGATTCCGAAGACGATCAGCACCACCCCCATCGCTGCCTGAAACCAGGCAACTCTCTTGACGAGCGGATTGATCAGCTTGCGGCCACCGAGCATCAGCAGGTAGAGGACGAGCCCGGAACCGAGGGCGTAGGCCAGCGCGACCGCCAACCTGCCCGCCGTGAAGGTCTGGGAAGCCGAGACGGTGATCACGCTCGCGAGGATCGGCCCGGCACAAGGGGCGTAGACCAGTCCGAGACTGGCCCCGACCACGGTCCCGGACCAGAAACCGTCGCCCGCCGACTTCGGGGTGAAACGGGCGGTGAACTGGCTGACCCAGCCTTCGAGACGCGAGGAGAGCGATGGCAGCAAAAGGACCAGACCGAAACCGATCAGCACCACGATCGCCAGGTTCCGGATCAGGTCGTTCGGCAGGCCGAGCGCGTCGATCACGTAAACGAGCGCGATAGTGGCGAAGGTGAACGAGAAGACGAGGCCAGCGACGATTCCCGCCGGTCGACGCCGCCCGCCGGTCGCTCCGGCAGAAAGCGCAACGGGCAGAACAGGAAGCACGCAGGGCGAGACGGCGGTCGCCGCGCCGGCAATGAATCCGAAGAGGATCAGCAACGCCATAAGAGAACATTCGCAAATCCGTGCCGTCCGGATTAATCGGCGGGGATGAATTTTGTCCCACGCTGCCGGAACTTGACCCGCCCTCTAGGGTTCTGACTTATATGTCGATCACGCGCGATTATTCGAAACTGACCCGCAGGTACGCCAAGTTCTCTCTCGTCGGAGTTCTGGCCCTGCTCGCCGTAGTTGTCCTCGCCTCGGGAGGCAAAACCGATTCCGCCCAGGCGGCACCGGCCAATTGCCCGAGCTTCCGGGTCCTGAACAACGACAAGATCGGGAACGTTTCCTTCCCGAAGGGTTCCTACAACGTCAAGCTGCTCAACTCGAGCAAGCTGACCTGCGCCCAGTCGACCAAACTTTTCCAGGAGTTCCTGCAGGACTGGGACGGACGCCTCCGCAGCCCGTGGAACCTGAAGCTCGAGGGCAAGGCCCGCGTCTTCCGCGCCGGCAACACTGACAAGGGCTTCTCGGCAACCCCGTCCGCCGGTGGCGGCGGAGGCGGCGGCGGCACCGACGGTGCTTCCTGCCCCAGTTACTTCACCGTGGTCCACAACGACTCGATCGGCAGCTTCAAGATTCCCGCCGGCAAGTACCGCTTCACCCTGCTCGACCCGAAGAAGATGACCTGCGCCCAGGCGACCAAGCGTTTCCAGGAGTTCCTGCTCGACTTCGACGGCAAGCTCCCCTACCCGTGGAAGCTGAACCCGCTCATGGGCATCTTCTACAAGAGCACCGCGGGCCGGACCGGATTCAAGGTGAACAAGGCCTACGGTCCTTCACCGAGCCCGAAGCCGGATCCGAGCTACGCCCGTTGCCCGGCCACCTTCCAGGTCCTGCACAACGACCGGATCGGCGCCCTGGTTCTGCCGCGCGGCCCGTACTACGTCTACGTGGTCAACGGACTCAGCTGCGCCAGCGCGTCGAACTACTTCCGCCAGTTCCTGCAGCGGACCGACGGCAGGCTGCCCGCCCCGTGGCGACTGAACGTGGCCAAGGCCAAGTTCAACACCGGTGCCGGCGGAATGGCCTTCCGCGTCCAGCGGGCCTAACTGGCCCTGATGACCGCGATCGGGCCCGGGCCCCGGCTGACCGGCCGGGGCTCGAGTCCTGCCGCGCGGATCCAGTTGCCAATCTCGGCTTCGCTCCAGGTCCAGCCGCCTTCGTTCTCGATCACCATCATCGGAGTGAACTTGGCGACACCTGGCGGGGTAGTCCGACCCTCGTCGATCACCCATTCGTAGATCACGAGTGACCCTCCTGGAGCGAGCAGCCCCGCCGCCTCGCGGATGATCCGTTCGTTCTCTCCGGCGGGACGATCGTGGAGGATGTTCGAGACTAGGACGTAGTCCCACTCTTCGCCCTCGGGTCGGTCGAAGCGGGGATTGTCAATGTCTCCCGGAACGAAGGCCAGTTCAGGGTGCCTTTCCTTCAGGACCGCTTCCGCTCCGGGGAGATCGAGCACCGTCGCCTCGAGCCCCTCGACCGCAGCGACCAGGTTGGCCGAATGGGATCCGGCTCCACCACCAATGTCCAGCAGACGTCCACCACCTTCAAGGCCGGTGAGGTCGGGCAGGTCGCCGCCATAGAGGCGACAGAGATCGTCAAGCGCCCGGAGGAAATCGTGGGCTTGGTCCGGGTCGTTCTCAAGCCGGTCACGCCAGGCACCGGTCTGGGCGTGGCCGGTCTTGACGGCGGCGGGCATCTCGGCCCAGAGCTTGTAAAAGAACCACTCCTTGCGGCTGATCATTGCGATCGATTCGGGGTGATCGTCGGCCAGCAGCCCACCGTTTGCGGTCAGGCTGAACATGTCGCCGGCTCGCTCGATCATGCCGAACGTGACCAAGCCCGAGAGCAGGCCCATGGTGCCACGGGGATCGGTTCCGAGTACCGATGTCAGTTGCTCCAGCGTTTTCGGCGATTTGTAGAGCGCGTTCGGCAGACCAACCTCTACCGCCGTCCCGATCAGGGCCGACTCCTGGTATGAGGTGATTTGATCGGCGACGCCATACGGCGAGGCGGCCGTTTCTTTCTGGTCGCTCATGCGTTCCTCCTCAATTCGCGGGTTGCCCGGAGGGCGTCCTTCATCAAAGCGGCCTGCGCCTTCAGTTTCGCACCGGCCTTGCGCTTGTTGATTCCGAGGTCCTCAAGGATCACGCCGGCCGCGTTCCGACCCGGCATACCGGTGATACCGCCACCGGGATGGGTGCCGGCACCGGTCAGGAACAGTCCGCCGATCGGGGTCGTGTAGCCGGACAGGTTGACCGAGGGTCGCATCGCCATCAGCTGGTCGATGCTCATCTCGATGTGGTTCGGATTGGCCCCGGGGTTGCCGTGACGTTCGACCCATTCGAGCGGGCCGGTCATCTTCTTCTCGACCTCGGTCATCTCCCAGCCGAGCGCCTTCTCGGCGGTCTTCCAGGTCAGCTCCGATGCCTCTTCCAGCAGGGCCTGGTCCCACTGGCCCTGTTCCGGGGTCCACGGCACGAAGGTGGAGAGCCAGACGACTCCCTTTCCCTCCGGGGCCCAGCCGGACTCGAGGGTGGACGGGAAGGCGATCATCACCGGCGGCCGTTCTGGCAGCCGCCCGGTGCCGAGACTGGCGAACGCCTTCGCGATGTCGGTCCCGGTGTTGGCGGAGAGCATAAACGCCTTCTCCATCCCGTCCGGGCCGTTGACCCGCGGGACCTCGTTGATCACCGCGTCGACCTTGAGTTCGGAAACGTTGTGCTGGCTGAAGTGGATCCGCCTGACCTCGGCGACCAGCGAGTCGGGGAGCTTCTCCTCCTCCATCAGGCCGAGAAAGAGCCGGCGGGCATCGATCGCGGAGACGACGGCCTTGCGGGCCTCGTAGAGCTGGCTGCCGGCAATCACCGCGACGGCGCGGCCACCGACCACCTCTACCTTTTCGGCTGGGGCGTCGCAGATCAGCTTTCCGCCGGCGCCCTCGAGGCAGCGGACCAGCGCGTCGATCGTGCCGCGGGAACCTCCGGCCGGCCGGCTCGCGGGAGAACCGTGGGAGGCGGCGAGGAACAGTGCGCCGGCGCCGGTGCCCGGTGCCTGAGGCGGCTGCTGCGAATGGGCGGCCCAGTGGTCGAGCGGTCCGCGCAGGCGATCGTCTTCCAGCGCGGCCTCGGTGATCGCGGTCGCCGGAGCGAACAGGGCCTGCATCAGCCGGGCACCCTCGGCGCCCAGGGTCAGGTCGGCGATCGAAGCGAGGGAACGAAGGCTCGGCGGTGGACCGTTCTCGGTCTGGCCGAGCACGCCCATCGCGGCGCTCGACCACTTCGAGAATGCCCGGTAACGCTCGGCCTCGTCGCGGCCGAGGAGTTCCGCCAGGGCCTCGACCGTCCGGTCCAGCGAACTCCAGAACGGCAGGCCGGTCCCGTCGTCGCAGGGTGCGAAGAGGAACTCGTCGCGCTCGTGGAAGACCAGGCCGTACTTCGATTCGAGTTCGAGATCCTCGGCAACCCCGCTGCCGCGGATACCGCCGTGCTCGTAGGCCCCGAGCTCGAGCCGGTTCCCCGAAGGCTGGTCATCGGTGTAGATGCAGCCGCCCGGTGTGTGGGACGACTCGAGCACGGTGACCGAGAGTCCGGCCCGGGCGAGATAGGCGCCACAGACCAGCCCGTTGTGGCCGGCCCCGATCAGGACGACGTCACTGGATTCCGACATCGTTTACTTCCCTTCTTCGAAATCGAGCTTGCCGGCGTACGCCGACTCGCCCTTCATGTCACCGCGAATCGCCAGGTCCCGGGCAGCTTCCCGGGCCTCCCTGGCTAGTGCCGTCCGGTCGACGCCGACGGTGGCGGCTTCGGATACCCGGAGCTTTCCGTCAACCCAGACCTCGGAGACGCTGCGCGGAGTAGCGCCATACACGATCTGCTGGAAGGGATCATGAAGCACCGCGAGCTCCGGTCCGTTGCCATCGAGCAAGACCACGTCGGCCCGTTTGCCGGATTCGAGGCTGCCGATCTCCTTCTCGAGACCGATCGCCTGCGCCCCGCCGATCGTCGCCATCTCCAGCACCTGGGGCGCGGTCATCGCGACCGCCTGCAGGTGATGGACCTTCTGGAGAAGGGCAGCAGTCTTGATCGCGCCGAACATGTCCTGGGAATCGTTCGAGGCGGCGCCGTCGGTTCCGATTCCTATCCGAACCCCTTCGCGGAGCAGCCGCGGCACCGGGCAGACGCCTGAGGCGAGGATCATGTTGGCGACCGGGTTGTGGGCGACCGCCACGTCCTTCGAGGCGAGTAACCCGATGTCGGTTTCCGAGCACCAGATGCAGTGACCGGCGATCACCTCGTGGTCGAGCAGGCCGGTGCGGTCCGCGTGCTGGATCGTCGAGCAGCCGTTCAGCAAGGTCGATTCGGTGACTTCCTCGCGAACCTCGGCGAGGTGGGTGTGGATCGCCCAGCCGTTCTCGCCGGCCGCGGCGATCGTTGCCTTGAAGAGCTCATCGGTCATGCCGAGCACCGTACCGACCCCGATCCGGAAATCGATCAGGGCTTCCGGCGAGATCCGGTCAGCCAGAGCCTCGTGTTCGGCAAGGAACGCCTCCGCGCCGGGGGCGCCTTCATAAGCATCTTCGGCTCCGAAGCTGACCACGCCACGCATGCCCATCTCGGCCAGGCCATCGACCGCACCGAGCGAAGCGTTCGATCCGAGGTTTCGGTGGCAGCACATGTCATTGACGGTGGTGATGCCGGACTCCAGCATCTCGACCGCCTTGAGGCGCGTGCCGAGCGCTACGTCGTCGCGGGTGATATTCAGCCCGGCCGGGTTGACCACCCGTTCGAACCATTCCCAGAGCACCGCCGTCTCCCCCATCCCGGTGATCAGGCCTTCGGTCAGGTGGGTGTGGGCGTTGACGAAACCGGGCAGGACTATGCCGTTGCCATCGCCGACCACGGTCGCGCCCGGGTTAATCGCGAGCAGGTTCGCGGCCGGTCCGACCCCGGTGATCCGGCCGGTCTCGTCGAACGAGACCGCGGCGTCACGGAGCGCACCTTCGGGACCCATTGTGAGGACCCAAGCCCCGCGGACGATGGTGGTGCCGGCGCTGGCGTCGGGCGCCTTGTCTTGGGGATCTTCGGGGCTCAAACCTTTTCCTCGACTTCCAGGTGGAGGCCTTCGCCTTCGGTCTCACGCGATTCGTAGTACCAGGGCAGCAGCAGCCTTTCGAGCAGGGTTACGATCAGGAACAGCGCGATGCCGATCGAGGCCAGGGTCACGATCACCGCGAACATTTCGGTGGTTGCGGTCTGGTTGTTCAGGACCAGGATCAGGTATCCGAGCCCGGCCGACGCGCCGACCCATTCGGCGAACACGGCGCCGATCACGGAGAGTGCTGCGGCGACCTTCAGTCCGGAGAACAGGAAGGGCAGGGCAGCGGGCAGCTGGGCCTTGCGGAAGCGCTGCCACTTGTTCGCCTTCAGGGTCTTCAGCAGGTTGAGCAGCTCCGGTTCGGCGGCCCGCAACCCGTCAATCGTGTTGACGGCGATGGGGAAGAAGCTGACCAGCACGATCACGATCACCTTCGGCTGCATCTCGAAGCCGAACCAGATGATCAGCAGCGGCGCAATGGCCGGGATCGGGACCATCTGCGAAACGACCAGCCACGGGTAGATCGCCTTCTCCACGGTGCGTGAACTGCGGATCAGCACCGCCAGACCGACACCGAGAATGATCGCGAAGGCGAACCCGATCAGGATTTCCTTGATCGTCACCCAGGCGTTCTCGATCAACAGCGAGCGCTGTTCCCAAAGTGCCTTGGCAACTTCGGTCGGCGGCGGCAGGGTCGATTCCCTGATGTCCCCGATGACCGTGTAGAGCTGCCAGGCACCCAGCACGAAGATCGCGAAGAGCAGCGGCGGGAAGACCGCCGAGGCGATCCGGCGGGCTCTGGTTCCTCTGGCGAACATCAGATCTGTTCCTCCAGGGTCGGCCGGTCATCGATGAAGAGACCACCACCGGCGGCGGCCTCCTCGAGCGGTCGCAGCAGCTTCTGCTTCAGGATCAGGAACTCGGGAGACATGGTGATCTCGGCCTTGCGCGGCCGGTCCAGCTTCACGTCCACCTCGAGCGAAACGCGGCCGGGACGGCCGGACATCACGTAAACCCGGTCGGAGAGATAAATCGCCTCTTCGACGTCGTGGGTCACGAAAAGAATGGTCTTGCGGTCCTCCTGCCAGACATCCAGCAGCCACTCCTGCATGTTGGCTCGGGTCAGCGCGTCGAGAGCGCCGAACGGCTCGTCCAGCAGCAGCAGGTCGCGACCGGCGAGGAAGGTGCGGAGCAGGGCGGCGCGCTGCTTCATGCCGCCGGAAAGTTTGGCCGGCCAGTGCTTCTCGAAGCCGGCGAGACCAAAGCGGTCGAACTCGGCGAGGGCCTGCTTGTGGGCCTCTTTCTTGCGGACCCCGTTAAGTTCGAGGCCGAGGGTGGTGTTGTCGAGCACGGTCCGCCAGGGCATCAGGCAGTCGCGCTGCGGCATGTAGCCGACCGAGCCGAGCAGTTCGTCGGGTTCCCGGCCGTCGAGCAGCACCTTGCCGCTCGACGGCCGGACAAGCCCGGCGATGATGTTGAAGAGGGTCGACTTGCCACAACCAGACGGTCCCACGATCGAGACGAACTCCTCGGCACCGATTTCAATGCCGACGTCTTTAAGGGCGGTGACGTTTTCGCCGCCTCCGACACCCCTGTAGGTCTTCGAAAGACCTTCGATCCTGAGTTTCGGGCTTTCGGACAAGTCAGTCCTCCTTACTCTTTGGGCTGTGTGAACTCGGAGGTCGCGTAGCGGTCGGGCGAGATCGGTTCGTCCGCCAGGCCGTTGTCAACCATGAAGGTCGACAGCGATTCCAGGTTCTTCTTGTTGAACTGGCCGAAGGTGTCGGCCGGACCGAACAGCGGAATCCAGGCGTCGAGTGAATCCGTCGCCAGCTGCTTGTCGATGCCCTGGGTTTGGGAGATCAGCGAATCGATCGCCGCAGCAGGATCATCGAGCGCGTCCTGGTAGCCCTTGATCGTGGCGTCGACGAATCCCTGCATCAGGTCGGGGTCATCGCCGATCTTGGTCTCGGTCGAGAAAACGACCAGACCCGGGTATGAAGGTCCTCCGTACTCGTCGAGCGGGAAGTTCTTCGTCTTGTAGCCATCGGCTTCCACCTGTACGCCGTCGGCCGGGATGAACCCGGTGAACGCCTTGACCTTGCCGGACTCGAGCGACTGGACACCATTGAACCCGATCGTCACCGCGTTGACCTCGTCGGAGCTACCTCCGGCGTCGGCCATCACGGTGTCGAGTATCGCGTTGTCCGACGGTACGCCGGTGACGCCGACCGTCTCGCCTTCGAGCTGCTTCGGATCGGTGATCCCATCTTCTTCCAGGGTGATCAGTCCACCCGGGGGCCGCTGTGCTATCGCCATGATTCCCTGGGCCTCACGGCCGTCGGCGATCTGGGTGCCGAGGTCGATGCCGTCGGCGATACCGAAGTCGGCCTTGCCCGCGTCGATCAGTTTGAGCGTGTCCGCCGTCGAGGTGGGTTCAATGATTTTCAGGTTGATTCCGTTGTCCTCGTAGTAGCCCTTCTGAAGGGCCTCGTAGATCCCGGAGTGAACGGCTCCCGGGATGAAGTCCAGAACCAGTGTGGCGTCCTTTGTCTTGGCCGCAGTGCCCCCGGTTGAACCGGAATCCGAGCTGTCGTCGTCGCTTGATCCACACGCAGCGACTCCGATGGCAAGTGCCATCGTTGCCGCCAGCAGCAACATGATTTTTTTCCAGCTTGTAGTGAAACTCATGAGTCCTCTCTCTTGGTAGTCAGTCCGAAACCACCCGACCGGCGTCATGTCCGGGACGGGCTCACCGCGATCCGTTACGAATCTCCTCCGTACCTCCATCGCAACCAGGCCCAGGCCCGGGTCGTTTCCTTTTCGAACCACCTGGAGCGGGGGTCGAGCTCGACGGCCCTCCAACCGTCGCGAGCTTTGAGCCCCTCGCCGACCAGGCACCTCTCCTCCAGATAGCGGGCCCTCACCACCGCCTCGGCCAGGCTGCGGCCGGTGGCGATCGATCCGTTCCCGCGGATTAGCAGGCAATCTGCGCTGCCAAGTTCGTCTGCAATTTCCGCGCCAGCCTCCGCGTCGGTGACCAGATCGGTCCGCCCGCAGATCCCGACCTCGCCGGTCAGGCCGCCGAGGCCGTGGACCAGCGGCGGCACCTCGCCCCGTGCCCCGGCCCTAACCGCGGCCGGTGAATGGGTACGGCAGATCGCATTCACGTCATCCCGCGCCGCGTATACGGCGGCATGCATAGGGGCTTCGAGCGGCACGTCCCCGGCACCTTCGACCGCGTTTCCGTCCGCGTCCACGCCGTGAACGTCCTGGGGTCCGGCGGCACCGAGCGGCCGCGTCGCGGTGATCATGAAGCCCGCGCCCAAACCCGGGGGGGTCCGCGCCGAGACGTGACCGAAGGCCTCGACCAGCCCCGCCCCGGTGATGATCCGGGCGGCTTCAGCGATCTCGCCGGCGGTTGTCTCGGGGACCGCGGTCACTCAGCCACTGTCCTCAGTGCCATCGGGGTCGGGTTGAAGGCGTTGACCGCGGAGATGTCCTGCGGACAGGCGGAAAGCGCGACGGTCATGTCTTCGAGCACTTCCATCGCCAGAGTGGAGCCGGCCGGGTGGGGCGGCTCGTAGGTGACGATCTTTCCGTCCTCGACTTGGTTGTTCATGAACACGTTCCAGCACATCTCGCCGCGCAACGGCAGGTCCAGCCCGGCGATCGCAGTCTCCAGAGAAAGCAGGCAGGAACCATGGTCGGGAGCGTCGTAATCGATCGCGTAGCGCTCCGGGTCGCAACAGGGCACGACCAGGTCGTGGCGGCCGACGTCGTCGCGCACGATCCTGAACAGCGGACGGCGGTGGTTGGAAAGGATGTTGTCGCCGACTTCCGGCACGAGCTTGCCGTTCGAGGAGATCGTGTGGCTGGGCGACAGGTACTCAGTCGGGTCGCTGGCGAGCCAGGCGGCGAAGTCACCCACCTGCTGGCCCTCGAGGTCGACGATCTCGAGGGTCTGCCCCTTCTTCACTTCCATGGTCCGGGCCTCGCGGGCCGGGACGATCACTTCAGCCATGCTTCTCCTTGGTTTCACAGGCACCGTCCGGTGCCGGGGTGTTCCTCGACCTGAGCGCCCGGACCTCGCCGTCGATCACGACCGCGGCGATGCCGGGGATGTCGCCGTACTCGATCGATTCGAGCGGACCGTTCTGTGATGAACCGAGCGGCCGGAAGCAGCAGAAGAGGTCGGCGGGACGACCGATGTCGAGGATGCCCTGGTCGACACCGAGTACCGCACCGTTGTTGCCAGCCGCCAGGGCGATCGCTTTCGGGGCGGCCATGCCGCAGAGCGAGGAGATCTCGCAGACCGTCTTGATCATTCCGAGCGGCATCACGCCGGTGCCGGTCGGGGTGTCGGTGGCGAGCACCACCCGGTCGAGCAGTTCTTTTTCCCAGGCGAGCTCGATGATCTCCATGCTGGAGCGGAGGTTGCCGGCTTGAACCAGCTGGATCACGCCGGGAGCTTCGAACAGTTTCGGAAGGTCCTCGTCCGGGAGCGCGGTTGTGCCGCCGTTGGCGTGGCCGATGATGTCGCAGCCGAGTGCGAGCACATCATCGATCGTGACCGGGGAAGAGTCCGGGATCGAGGCTCCGCCGGTGTGGTTCATGACCACGAATCCGTTTTCCTGGGCGGCCCGGACCAGCGGGGCGGCGTCGGCCTGTGGGGTGAAATCACCGAAGCCGACCTTGGCCAGCCAGACGCCCTTCTCCTTCAGCTCGGCGAAGTCCTCGGGTTCCAGGGTGGGTTCGATGATCACCGAGCCGGCCATCACCTTGACGCCGCCGGGCCGGAACGTCTCGAAAGCCCGCTGGGCCGCAATGGCCAGGGCCTTGACACCCTCCCGGTCCTTGGGGCGGCCCGGCAGGTGAACCTCGGAGGCCGACATCATCGAGGTGACGCCGCCGTGCATCGAAGATTCGATCCAGCCGAGGGTGCCCTGCCGCGGCGTCCAGTCACCGAAGACGACGTGGGCATGGGAATCGATCAGACCCGGGCAGACCATCGCTCCGCCCGCATCCAGCACCACATCCGGGTCGGGACCCGGTTGGAACCCCGTGATCAGGCCGTCCTCGACCCTGATCACTTCGGGCTCGGCGATGTCGCCATCGAGCCTGCCGGTGACCATGCCGGAGAGGTTGCGGATCTCGAGGGTCCGGCTCAAAGCATCGCCCCTACTCGACCTCTTCCTTGGTCTTGCCGCCGACCCGGGCGTTGAGGCGGCCGCGGGAGGCCACCGCCCCGATCAGCACGATCTCGTCGGGAGCGGGAGCGTCCTCGATCTGGACGGTGATCGTATCGTAATGGGAGCGGACCCAGATCTCGTCCTTGTAACAGAGCGGCACGTCCACGGTGGCACCCGGGCCGCAGCGTTTCGTGGTCGAGGGGAGCCAGGCCTTGCCGCCACCGAAGCCTTCCCGGAAAGGGTTGCCGAACTCGGTGGTCTTGGCCGCGTTGCCGTGTTCCTGCTCGCCGGCCGTGCCGACCACGACTGCCTTGCCGTGACTTTCGACCTCGCCGCCGATCGCCTCGCTTACCCGCTCGCCGATCAGCTTGCCGAGCCCGGCCGAGGCCTCGACGAGTTCGGAGAGATCCTCGGTGAACGGCTTGTCGGCGTAGGGGTTCTTGAACACCACGGCCACCGCGACCTTCTTCAGCGGTCCGCCGGCATCTCCCCGGTCACCTTCAGTGTGTACCTCGTCGATCACGGTGACGATCTTGCGAACGTCAACGTCGAGGTTCAGTTCTTCGCTCATTTCGGCACCTCCTGGTCGGTGTTGGCGTGACCGGTCGGGGTGTTCGGGCCACAGGGCCGGTCGGGGAGCGAGCGGAAGTAGTCGATGACCTTGTCGGTCTTCTTCACGTCCCCGTACTTCATCTGGATGTCCAGCAGATTGACCTTGTGGGAAATCATCGAACGGTCCCAGACGCATTCCTCGGGCACGATCGAGCGGTAGTTGTACTGGGTGGCATCCACGGCAGTTGCCCGGACGCATCCACTGGTGGTCGTGCCCGTGGTGATCACGGTATCCGCACCGAGGTAGATCAGGTAATCGAGCAGGTGGGTTCCGTGGAATGCGCTCGGCTTGTCCTTGACGAAATAGATGTCCTGCGGTTCCGGACCGATCTCCTTGACGATCTCGTTGCCGAGCGAGCCCTTGATGTCGGAGGCCTCGCCGGAGCGGTAGCTCTTCCAGTTCCAGGCGCCCTGGTCGAAGCCGTCGGGCCGCCGGTCCATGCCGGTGTAGACGATCGGGATCTGCTTCTCGCGGGCGACCGCGATCAGTCCTTCGAGATGCTTGACGCCCTCCCAGCCGCGTTCACCGCAGGAGTAGCGCCAGCGCTTGATCGACTCGAGGATCGGTTCGGGTACGTCGCCGACGAAGTTGTAGATCACGTCGACAACGAGCAGGACCGGCTTCTCGCCGAAGCCGACGTCCTTGCCCCAGCCCGCGGCCTCGAAGACCTGACGGTCTTCTTCCGGGAGTACGTCGTCCCAGACGTTTCCGCTTTCCGCGGCTTCAGACATCGATGCCCACGGCGCTTCCCTCGGGCTTGCCGATCGCGGGAAGGTTGCGGACCTCCGCCCTCGCTCCGGCACCACCGGCGACCGGGATCAGGTCCTGGCCGGGCGTGCGGCGCAGGTACTGACCGTCGGCGTCACCGATGAACTCGGGCTTCGGGGCGTCGGCGTCGAACTTCGACATCTGCTTGCCGCGAAGGAAAGTCGCGACCGGGTAGCCGTGGATCGTGTGTCCGTCGAGCACCGTCCAGCCGGAGCGGGTCAGCACGTTCTCGTTCTTGACGGTCACCTCACGGTCGAGGTCGACCAGCACGATGTCGGCGTCGGCGCCGATGTCGATCAGGCCCTTCTGCGGATAGACGCCGAAGATCCGGGCCGGGTTGGCGCAGGCGACCTCGACCATCCGCTCCAGGGTCAGCTTGCCCTGGTGGACTCCTTCGAGCAGGACGGGGAGATGCATTTCGACCCGTGAGGTGAAGCCGGTCTTGAGTTCCCAGATGTTCTCGTTGTAGGAGCTCTCATAGTCGGCGGGCTCCCAGGCGACGACGTGGTCGGATCCGACCGAGTCGATGATCCCGGCCTGCAGGGCGGTCCAGATGTTCGGGTTGTTCTGGCGGGAGCGCAGCGGAACGTTGATTCGCCAGGCGTTCTTCTCGCCCTTGCCGAAGTGGAGCCAGTGCGGTCCGGTCTGGCCGTAGATCTCGACCCCGCGGCCGCGCAGTTCGAGAATCTCCTTGTAGGACTCGGGAGTGGTCGAGTGCTGAATGTAGATCGGGCAGCCGATCTCGGCGGCCATGTCTCCATACCAGCGGATGTGTGATGCCTCGAGGTAATGAGGCGAGCGGTCCGACCACGTGGCCCAGTCGGTGCGGCCCTCCGCCTTGAGTCGCTTGTCGAAGATCCGGGCGATCTCCCAGTTCTCGCAATGCATGCAGACGATGCCGGGTCGGCCGAGGGCGGCGACATTCTCCATCGTCACCCAGATCACGCCGTCGTCGAAGCCGGCACCGAGGCCTGCCTTACGGCCGGGCCAGTTCGGTTCGGCCTCGGGGCTCATCGCCTGGAGATAGAGCTTGTAGGAGGTGACCCCATGGTCCTTGGCGTACTCGGGGATCTCCTCGGCCTGCTGGTCGGTTTCCAGCATGTAGGTGAGGAAGATGTCGATCGCCGAATCCGACTTGGTCAGCTCCTCGAAGTACGGGAAAGAGTCGTGGAAGGACATGACGTCTTTCTTCTGGACGTACTCGGCAAAGTCGGGATGGCCCATCCGGGTCGAGGGGGCGTGGACGCCCCAGGTGGTCACGCCGGCGGTGACCGCGGCGATCGACTCGGTCGCGAGGTCGTCCTTTAGCGGCGAGTAACAGCCGGGGTGCGCCTCGGTGTCAACCAGTCCCGGGATCACGTGGAGCCCGGTCGCGTCGACGGTCTTCTTCGCGGGGGGCAGGAACTCGTCTGCGGTCATGGCGACGACCTTGCCGCCATCGACCGCGATCCCGACCTTGCGTGTGCCGCTCGGGCTGACCACGGTTCCGCCCTTGATGACCAGATCAACTTCCCGGGGTTCGCTCACTTTGCTCTCCTATCAGAGCTCCCGTTTTACCGGGAGACTGTTCAGCCGTTTGTTCAACATGCTGAACCAAGTTCTATATCGTGGACTGAAACCTAACACAGCCACCCACGTGAAAGCAACCGTTTCATCTGTACCGCGGGAGTAAATCTCTCCTCGACCTTGATCCAGCCGATCAGCGAGGGGCTTCCGCACCGGCCCCGGCCATGATCTCGTCGGCGGTCGCCTTCAGCACCTTGCCGATCTCACCGAGCCGGTCGGAATCGAGCTGGGTCGGGAATCCGAGCGCCAGCAGGACCAGCTCCAGTTCTCCCCCGTTCCCCCAGATGCCCGCGGCCACCGCGTTGTTCTCGTTGAACTCGCCGTGGGAGACCGACCAGCCCTTCTCCCGGACCTCACCGATCTCCTCGATCAGCGATTCCGGGCTGGTGATCGTGGCTCGGGTGTGGGCCGGCAGCTTGCTGCCCTTGATTAGTTTCCTGGCCTCGGGCTCCTCCTTGGAAGCGAGCAGGACCTTGCCGAGCGCGCCGTCCAGCGGTCCGTAGGCACTGCCGATCGTGATCCCGACGTGCACCCCGGGCGGGTAGAAGCGGCTGATGATCCGCAACTCGGCCGGACCGATCGGCTGGGCGACGGCAAAGGAGAGTCCGTACTCGGCGGCCAGCGGCGACACCCGGTCGAGCGTAGTGCGGACCAGCTTGACCTGGCGGGTCGCCTCGTTTCCGAGCGGGATCAGCGCCGGGCCGAGCCGGTACTGGCGGGAGTTCAGGTCCCGCTTGACGAAGCCGTGGGTGCCCAGGGTCGAAAGCAGGTTGTGCATCGTGCTCTTCGACAGCCCGGTCGCGGTGACCAGCTCCGAGAGGGTCGAGCCGGTCTCGCCCGTCGAGGAGAGCTCGTTGAGGATGCTGATCGCCCCGACGACTGCGGGGACCTGGTATTTGCCGTCTGCCTCCGTGCTCACGACGTTCAAGATCG